>JGI25925J51416_10000394_pt1 | contig 10841 bp, 12 predicted proteins | sample LauGreFaBDMM15DN_2_FD_51416 | JGI IMG/M metagenome (IMG submission 51416) | reverse complement strand
TTCCGAGATTCCAAAGACCTCTCATTTCGACTTGTATTCATTACGATTTTCCTCTCTAAGAGATTTCGTGTCTTGTCACGTCTTAGAGACAAAAGAGGTAAAATAAGCAAATGGATTCGATGGCTCACCGTCTGTTTGACAAGTGGGAGAGCATCATCAATTCTCACAAGGACAAGGAGAATATCGAAATTGAGTTTAGATTTGGACGCAAGTCGCAGAAGAATTTTGACACGAATGTCGGGCAGGAGACGTTCAAGAAGCTGCTTATCGGTCTGAATGGCTACACAGGCTGGGAGACGACCAAGCATACGAGCGCTACTGTCTATTATTTTGACGGGGGGAAGCGTCTGACAGTTGACGATGAATCTGAAGAGCATGTGGGGTGCATCAAGCAGAGGGTCAAGGTGGATGACTTTTCGCTTGAGGGTCACCCTTTTGATATCAGGCTCGGAATTTCAACTGAAAAGCCCTTCGAGTATGACGGTGAGGAGACGAGTAATAAGCAAAAGACCAAGGAGCGTTGGTCTTTTGTTCGCAAGAATCTCTCTATTGACTTGACTATGATCAAGGGGGACCCGGAGGACAAGGACTGCGACGAGGACACAAGTTATCAGGTGGAGATGGAGATTATAGAGCCGGGGAAGATTCAGTCAAAGGATGAGTTGTTCAAGCTATTGTACAAGGTGTTTGACCTATTGAAATGCATTTAACAACTTCAGGAGCCCCTTCTTATTCGTCGAATTTGTTGCTCCAGCTATTTTTAGGTTGCGCGCTATTGATAGGAGTTCAGATTGAGTAAAGCGTTTCGCTTGCTTACCGTTAATCTTCAGTTCCCCGTTTGACACTGTGAGTTTGTGCGTCTTTTTGCCCACTGTAACGACATTTGCAGGAATACTAAATGTGTTGCGAACACGTTTAGGGATATTTACACCAGCCTCGGTGTATTTTTTGACAACCGTTTTAGCAGCCGCCCCAAGTATTTTGGGTATTTCTTTAAATATTGGCTGTTTTCCAGGTCCAGGTACTACGTAGTGTCCAGCCTTGAATGCATTCCAGTTTCCGGCACGACGGTTTGACAGGTTTTTATAAACCACCTTTTTATTTTCTACAGGTATCGGCGCTCCCGCATTTCTAAACACTTTGAGTGTATGTTCGGGAATTTTCCGTCCGATGTTCTCAAATGCCTTTTTCACCTTTGGAGCTACGGCTTTCAAGTTTAAAGTTTTATTCAAAGCTCCACCCTCTAAAAATTTAACATATTTATAAAGACGTGGCTTTCCATCAACTCCTGGACGAATATAATAACCATTTGGAATTCTCCATTTGTTTGTTTTATTCCAGTTTCCTCCGGCTACAAGTTTGTATCTCTCTGCGAGGCGTTCAGAATTCGTCTTGCCACTCTTAGACGTGGGGCTNCCAAACATGGTATTTGCGCTTCCCGCAACTTCGAACAACTTTTTGAAGATTTCCTTTGGAATATCAATGTCTTCAATCTTCTTGAGACCCATAAATGTAACTGTTCCATTTTCAAATATCGTAAAGGTTATTTTGGGATTTTTGAGTGTGAATACAAGGGACTTGAGCGTCTTTCTCGCCATTCTTGCACGCTTCTTCTTTAGTTCTGGCTGAGACACAGGTTCTGGATACAAATGTACTACAGCTTTCTCAGCTGCTGTATGCCGACCACCGTAGGTGGAGATGATTACACCACCACCGTAATTTTTTCTCCCCTTTGCAAGTTCCTTCCGCAATTGAAAATTTGAACGGGGATTCTCTGACATAACCTCGGGCTGCCAGCCTCTGTTCAAAAGTGGCGAATTTGAATTACTTCCAACTGATTTAGGAGACGAACCCCTATTCGGAGATGCCCCCCCTATCATCTGCTCCTTGCCTTCGCGAAGAGAAGGATGACCTTCATAAGTGGAGAATTATAAAGAAACGTATTCAAGTTTTTGAGATTAAACTTCTTATTCACCTTGAATACACCGTTAACAACTTTCACGTCAAATTGAAAATTTGCTGCGTTTTTCACAGATATCCACCCGTTCAAAACGCATCTCTGAAGAGCAAACTCAACTTTGGTATTCTCACTACCATAAATAACAATTTCATCCCGTGATAATCTCAGTGTGAGATTAGTTCTTTTTGCGAAAATATAGTTGACTCCCACCGGGCTTCCAATCCATTCTCTGTCATAATACTGAATAGTAGGGGGTTTCCCAATGTGCGTGTATCCTACAATTTCTTTAAAGCCAAACCCTCCTTCAGGTGCTTTTTCAGTTAGTATCTTGTGAATATTCACGTTTGTGTGAATTGAAATTACAAAGGACAGCAATTTTGTTTTGGAAAAGCGGATACCCGAGCTCTTCAAAGGAGCCACCTCTGATCTTAACGCATTTTGTACATTTGCATTTGTTACAGTATTATTCTCATTTAAGAATATTCCACTGAAATTTGTTTTATATACAGGTTTTCCTTTCAAACGCGTCATCATCTCGTCAAGTTCAGGGACGAATGGTGCGGAAATTCCTGGTTTGCGCGCACCTAATTCGCGTTCTAAACGTTCCCTGACTTTACTCACATTCACCACCCCCTTGGTCATGATCCCTGAGTTTTCAGGAAAAGCGCGCTTCGAGCGAAAGATGCTTTGTATCTTTCTCGCGGCGGCGGTCCGTTGAGCAGAGCTCATCTATATTATTTACTATATTTTAATTTTCAGTTGAAACAATGTCAAGTCCAAAGATGAACGGCTGCAATGCATAGGTAACTCCGTTGTAGATGCGCGACTCGGTTCGAACCTCGAGTTCGCGNGAGCTGAACGGTCCTGCGTAAATATCCTGGTTGAACCTGGGCTTCTCCCCAAGCGCATTTTGGTTGCAGTGCTGCTGGTAGTGTGTGATGAAAACCTTTTGAGGTACAAAGAAATCCGNTCCGAACCGAAGCTTTTCGGATGCCAGAAAGTGCTGAAGTGAGTTTGTGACCGATGCCACCTGACTCTGGATAGTCTTGAAGTACTTGGGGAGTACGTTCCAGATATCCTTGTCGCTGTATTTGTTTGCATAATCAAGGTATGCGCGCAGGCACTTGCACAAAATTGTGGGAATTTCAACATCAAGTTTCTTTTCGAGATTCGGGTCCGAATCATTGTCTGCAATTTGACGACCAAAATTGATTGTGACCAAACGACGTAGGATAGACCCCGAGTTGTCCTTCCAGTTTGGAACCTCATTTCCACCCAGGATACCAGGCGTCTTCCACTGAAACGTCAGAGCCGTGTCAAACTTGCGCGCGATGCTCACATCCTCACCGGACACGAGCGACTGAAACTCCGCCTGTTCGAGCTGAAGATCACCCTTGACCTCTGGCGAGATGAACATGAAGCCGTTATAGATGCTCGAAAGCCCAAACTTCTTTTCGATGTTGTTCGAAAGGACGGACACATCCTCCGTCTCGTAAAACTTGCGACACACTTTGGTGATGAGCGTGGACTTGCCCGACCGCGCGATACCCTTGAGGAACGGAATCACCTGCCAGCCGTCAATCTCATTCACGTCGAAACACAGACGCCCCATGAACACATAGATCCACTTGGCAACATCCGACTCGAGTTTCTGATAATCAAGTACGCGCTGCATGTTAGGTGTTGGAATGTCCCACCAATCTTCAAGCTCGTCGTAAGGACTAAAAGGCGCGTCAAAGTACTTGCAGCTCACAATGGTCGGGTCAAGCTCACGGAAATCATGAGAATTGTAATCATAAAACTTAATTTTGTACTGTTTCTCGGTTTCATTCCAATCCTTACCGATGAGTAGCCCATTCTGAAACGACCACACGTGACGATCCTTCTTAATCTCTGGAAACTGGAAATCCTTGCAGTTTGTCAAGTGCTTGACCACATCAGAAACCAGGTTTCCACGACTTGTCAAGTTCTTCCACATGTCAGGCTCATCCTCCTTTTGCGTGACGTCATAAATGTAATCCTTGATCTCTTTGACGATTCTCCACGCTCGTGTATTGCGAATCTGGATACAGCACTGACCCTTGTAGCGGCGGTATCCCTCGTCGTACGCTCTATGAAGGAGATATAGAAGAATCTTTTGATANGGNGNCATGTCATCATCATCCTTCAGACTCGTGTCAGTATTGTCAATTGCAAGGGTNGGNTTGTTTATTCTGTTGTGTCTGCGCTCCCATATGCGGTACTGGTCGAACATCTCCTTGCGGTCCACGATGAGTCGCCGAACTCGAAATTCAAGAGTAAATTCGTCTCCATTCAGGTCTTTGCTCGGCGTCTTGTTTGCTCCAAGAGACTCTATGCGAGTCAGAAGGGTTCTACAACTGTTAACAAACCGATCCTTTCTAATTTTGATGTGTTCATGTTCATAATTTTCAGGATATTTGTCCTGATCCCTCTGCTGATTCTCAGGGAAGAGAACAAATGCCCACATCTTTTCAGAAGCGAGTGTATTCCCACGAATGTCAAACCCCGCATCCTTTTCTGCTTTTGAGATGCAAGTTTCAAGCTCCTCGACTGTCCATGTATTGATTTCATTTGTTTGATTTGCGATTCTAATTTCTTCTTCGTGTTCGGGTGTTACATCTTTTTGAATTGTGTGGACCTTTCGAGTGCTTGCCATTGATAAAATGACGCGAGACTTTTTTAAGGCTCAATAGGCTCTTATTAAACTTGAACCGAAATTGTCGAGAGACTGGTTTTTAGGCGGGAGCGGGAATTCCAACTGGCGTCACGGGAACCATCTTGCTCAATGAAGCCGCAATCTTGACCAAAATCTTGTTCTGCATCTCGAGCTGGAGAGCAATCTTCTCGGTCGCATCCTTGGTTCCCGACAGAATGGTCGCAATTGTATCGCCTTCCTCAGTGGCGAGCAGACTCGCGAGCGCCTCGAACATATCGGGTCCATCCTCGAACTCCTCCTCGTCGAACTCATCCTCCTCCTCCTCCTCTGGGGGTGGTGGCATTGGGGTCTTTGGGGGCAGTGAGCGACGCTGAGACATTTGTACTAATGATGTAGAAAATAGGTCTCAATTAAAATCGCGAGTAATACTAAAATGCCTGGTGGAGCACTGCTTCAACTCGTCGCTTACGGTGCTCAGGATGTGTATCTGACTGGCAAGCCAACAGTCACTTTTTTNCAGTCGGTGTACAAGCGCCATACCAACTTTGCAATTGAGGCAATTCCCCAGACTCTTTCTGGGCAGCCCAACCCCGGCGGTCTCGTCTCCGTGACGCTTGCTCGCACGGGCGACCTGATTGGTGACATGTGGGTCGTTCTCCAGCCTACCCCCACATCTTCAGGTCAGCTGACATCCAACAATTCCGTCGCTGACATGTGCTGGGTTGCCGAGCGTGCTTTCAACTCTATCGAACTCTTTATCGGTGGTCAGTCGATTGACAAGCACTACCAGCTATGGTTCCGCCTGTACGCAGAGTGCTTCCTGGATGATTCAAAGAAGTGCAATTACGGAAAGCTCACTTCCCTGCCCGTCCCCAACAACGTGAACCAGACTTCGACCGGTTATGTCTACCTGCCTTTGATGTTCTTCTTCAACCGCAACCCCGGTCTGTACCTGCCACTGATTGCACTGCAGTACCACGAGGTGCGCATCGATTTCACAATTAGCGCCAACTATGCCAATTACTTCGGCACTAACCCACCAACTGTATGGGCAAACTACATGTACCTGGAGAAGGAGGAGCGTGACAAGTTTGCCACCAAGAACCAGGAGTACCTCATCGAGCAGGTCCAGTACGTGAACGGCGACCCAGTCGGAAGTTCCAGCGAGAACACGCCAAGCGTCATCCGCATGCAGTACAACCACCCAGTAAAGGAGCTCATTTGGGTTTACCAGAACTCGGCACCCAACTCAAACCCCAACGCCATGTGGAACTTTTCGTCTAACGTGGCAAACGTGAATGTGACCATTAATACTAACAATTTGGCTCAGTCTGGTGCTCTTACACAGCCCCACAATACCGGGTCTCCAATGCTGTATATCCCATCCGTTCTTTCGGCTCCACTTTATTCGACCGCAGCTGGTTCCGTTGCCCAGAACGGAACTATTTTTGCTCAGTCCAACGTGCTCACAGGCAACGTTCTCTGGGTCGAGGCAGGTCTGCCACAGTACGGCACTGCCAACGTAACGTACGGGCAGGAGGTGGGTCCTCTGCACAAGTTCAAGTTGATTCTGAACGGCACCGATCGTGCTGCCGAGCAGTTTGGCAAATGGTACAATCAGTACCAGTCTTACCAGTACCACACCGGTCACCCCTATCCAGGTATCTACGTATACTCATTTGCCCTCAAGCCTGAGGAGCTTCAGCCAAGTGGCGCTTGCAATTTCAGCCGCATAGACATGGCGCAAGTGGCGGTCAGCCTCAAGACGGGAATGCCCAACGGTCTGGTTCAGCAAATGTTTGCCGTCAATTACAACATCCTGAGAATTGCATCTGGAATGGGTGGTCTCGCTTTTGCAAATTAAATTGGTCTAAATTTTTTTCTTGTAATATAGTACAAAATGGCCGGTGGACTTATGCAGCTCGTTGCTTACGGTGCTCAGGATGTGTATCTGACTGGTCAGCCCGTGGTGACCTTTTTCCAGGCTGTGTACAAGCGCCACACCAACTTTGCTATGGAGAACATCCAGCAGACGGTGAACGGTACCCCCTCCAACTCCGGTCGTGTGTCCGTGACCATTGCCCGCAACGGCGATCTGGTCGGCAACATGTACGTTCGCCTGCAGCCCACGCAGCTGAACACCTCTAACCTGACCTCCACCAACACCAACATTGACATGTGCTGGGTGGCTGAGCGTGCCATCGCAGCCGTTGAGTTGACCATCGGTGGTCAGCGCATCGACAAGCACTACCAGACCTGGTTCCGCCTGTACGCCGAGACCTTCCTGGGCGAGAGCGACAAGATCAACTATGGCAAGATGGCATCCAGCCCCGTCCCTACCGCTGATGCCACCAACGTGAACAGCGTGTACCTGCCCCTGCTGTTCTTCTTCAACCGCAACCCCGGTCTGTACCTGCCTCTGATTGCCCTGCAGTACCACGAGGTCCGCCTCGACTTCGACCTGACCTCCTACTTCACCAACTACTTCGGCGCCTCCGCCCAGGTGTTCGAGGTGTGGGCCAACTACGTGTACCTGGACACTGAGGAGCGTCGCCGCTTCGCCCAGAAGGGTCACGAGTACCTGATCGAGCAGGTGCAGCACACCGGTGGTGACTCCATCACCGCCAGCGGCAACCCCGGCGCCCAGACCGTCCGCCTGTCCTTCAACCACCCAGTGAAGGAGCTGATCTGGTGCTACACCAACACCACCGCCACTGCCTTCAACAGCATGTGGAACTTCTCCACCTCTTGCGCCAACGTGAACGTGACCTGCGCATCCAGCCCTCTGTACACCCCAGGTGTGCTGCCCCACGCAGCTGCTTGCCCACGCCTGTTCTCCAACATCCTGGCAAACGGCACGACCGCTCTGACCGCAGCTGCCTACACCTCCAACCTGTACTGGATCGAGGAGGGTTCTTCCAACGTGGCTGCCGGCGCTATTGCCACCGGCATCTCCGCTGTGGAGGTTGGTCCCCTGTACAACTTCAAGCTGGTGCTCAACGGTCAGGACCGCTTCAAGGAGCAGACTGGCAAGTACTTCAACCAGTATCAGCCATTCGTGTACCACACCGGCGTCCCCTACCCCGGCATCTACGCCTACTCCTTCGCTCTGCAGCCNGAGGAGCACCAGCCCACCGGCACCTGCAACTTCTCTCGTATTGATAACGCCCAGGTGGCTATCAACATGAAGAGCGGCTACACCACCCCTCTGCAGAAGATGTTCGCCATCAACTACAACATCCTGCGCATCCAGTCTGGTATGGGTGGCCTCGCCTTCTCCAATTAAACGGACCAAGTACGTAGTAGCAATTTTATATTAAAATTAAAAATAGCCCGACAGGGCGGACTTCGGTCCCAAGAACTATCAAGGTTCCTGGAATCGAAATTAATAGTAACTAATAATATATGGCAAGTGAGTTCTCACCAGGACGTCCTTTTCGTTTTAACATAAAGTGCATCATCTTCACGGCAGTTTTAGCTGGAGGGTACTGGTACCTTCCCCCTAAAAATCTATGGGTCCTCGCTTTTCTGCTCTGGTTCCCATATATCGCACTTGCATGGTACGATTGGACCTACAACTGTCAAGATAAACTGCAGCCAACTATAATCCCATTCGGGCGATACATTTGGCTGCCTTTCAAACCCCGGGGTTACAAACAGGAATTTAACGAGCTTCCTCCGGAGAAAATTGAAGCTATGAATAAACTCGATCACATCGTGGGGTGGTCGATATTGGCTGTATTTGTGGTTGCTTATTTAAAGTTTAAATTACGTGACTCTTGAAATTACTTTCCAAGTCCCGTTAAGTGCCGAAAATTCCTCCTCGATGACATATGAACAAAAGTCTGAAGAGCAAAAGACATCTATGTAGACTCTGTTTTGGTCAGGATACGTGTGAGCGCTAAAATGACTCTTGTTAAGTAAGAGAACTCCGCTGGCACCGTGAGGCTCAAATTGGTGAAAAGCTCGGGACACAACTGTGAACCCACACCTTTCAGCGATTCGAATCATAATTTGTTCGAGATGTTCTGCTTTAGAAATCCAGACACCATCGATATGTCCTATGAGTGACATTTTCTATTCAACTGATTTTGTTTTTAATACTTTGAGGAAAAACTCCGATATCCTGAAATAAGCAAAAATACAACAGAGATTAGGTAAATGAGACCAAAGTAGTTCTGATACTGAGTCTTCATGTTGGTCCGAGCCTGTGCGAAATTGGTAGCTGACAGGGCGATTAACAGCATAAGAAGGAGAACCATGAAAGTTGTGTCAATTGCAGACATTTATAATGTACAGATATAAAAATGGAGAATCTGTCTGGTCCTGAGCTCGTCAAGGCGGTGTCTGTATCTATGCCCGGTTCAAACGTATCGAGTATACTTGACAGAACAAATGAAATACTTAATGAACGTGTGTTCAAGACCATTAAGCATGACGAGTATGATACAGTTCTTCACCTGATTGAATATCTTTTAACACACGACTTGTCTGATGAAAATATGATGAAGATTTTGTGTATGGTAATCGACGACGCATCCTTTCCTGAAGAGCTGCGAACAGACGTTTTAAAATTCATACACTCTGAGCTTTTTAATTCTGTTTTAAAATTCTTGAAGAAAGCCAAGGTGTCCTGGTTCAAGAGGGTACTATGCTGTTCCAGTAAAACACAATGAAGATTCCCATCAAGACGAGGATCANCGAGTTCACGATGGCTACCGAGTTTTTACGAGTCGAAGTCTCCAACATGGGCTGGACACCCATAACAATAAGAAGCATACCAATCAGTACGAGGATGGAATCTCCCAACATTTACTAATTAAGGATATTTTTTTTATTAAAGACATGTCATCGTTTGCATACCTTGATCCAGCCACATCTTTTTTAGAACTTGCTCTTGGAAATTTTACACCAATTCCACAGGATTCCCCCCTTCATATTCAGGCTGAAGAGTGTGAACTTGACGACTCCTGGAAAGAGTTTGAACAGAATCTTGGTAATTTTAAACGAAAATTGGCAAAAGTCAAGAGAGACCTGGGAATCAAAACAGCTGAACTCGAGAAAATTCACAAAAGTTCGCAAATTGCAAAAGTTTTCATAGACAATATTCCGTCTGACGACTTAAAGGCGAAAATCCTTGAAGTAGTAGACAATTACGAGTCCGAAGAGGGAATCTATGCCCTGACTAAACAATGTGGGGAACTCAAGGGGCAGTTTGAAGCGATGAAGAAGGTGTTGGAGAATACAGAAGCAGAGCGGTACGCAAAATTTACGTGTTTTATATGTATGGAACGAAATATTGACTTATTTTTTGACCCCTGTGGACACACTATATGCGAGCCATGTTGGAGAAAAATCCGGGACAGAGACAATTGTCCCGGATGTCGCGGACATCTTCTGGGTGTGAAGAAAATCTATAATATGTAATGGTTCCATAGTATAATGGTCAGTACATGAGACTCTGAGAGCGGGNGCATCTCGAAATGGGAGTTCGATCCTCCCTGGAACCTTCCCTGGAGCCGAGCACCTCCCTAAACTGCTCACCTGACCTTAGCTCAATTGGTAGAGCGAAGGACTGTAGTCGGTTGTCAATTATCCTTAGGTCGCTGGTTCGATTCCGGCAGGTCAGATTCGAAAGGGGGCTGCAAATATGACNGGCATCATACGAGCATCCCGAAAGGCTCGCCACCTTCCTTTCACTCTGCCCCGATAGCTCAGTNGGTAGAGCGTCAGACTGTTAGAAAAGCGAAGCTCATCTGAATGTCACAGGTTCGATCCCTGTTCGGGGCGTTTTTTTCAAATGCATCACATTTGAAAAAATCGCGTCTAATTATATAATGTTCAAAGGTGTGAAAGTCTTTTTCACAATCAAGAAGAAGAAAAGCCCAAAAAAGAAGAGCCCCAGTCCATCGACTAAACGAGCTATCAATATAGAAAAAAAGTTTAAAAAACTTTTAAACCAGGGATATGCTATAAACAAGGCGCGTTCCTGGTCGCGACTATAAAGAGATGAAACGTAGTAAAATAAATGGCGGTCCGACTCGTAGACTCGATGGGGAATGATGCCGCCATCGTCCAGGCTGCACGCGTGTCGTACGGTCCCGGAACCAAGTCCGTGAGTGATGACCGCGCGCTCATCCGCTATCTCATGCGCCACAAGCACACGACGCCGTTTGAGATGGTTGAATTCAAGTTTCATATTCG
>JGI25925J51416_10000381_pt1 | contig 10991 bp, 6 predicted proteins | sample LauGreFaBDMM15DN_2_FD_51416 | JGI IMG/M metagenome (IMG submission 51416) | reverse complement strand
TAGGAATTGGAGGTTTTTCTTTTGGAAATTGGATTTGGTTTGGTTTTTCTGGATATGTTGCTCTTTCGATCAACAATACAAAGATACCTTGCCCCATGTCAATACACAAGAGCAAAACAACCCTTTTATTGGTGTTCAGTAATTACTCCCAATCCTGTTAATCTACGCAAAGAAAGTATCGTAGATCTACGATACTTTTTTAATTTCAGGGGCAATCTTCGTTGCTTCATCCATAAATCCCTGATCAATCATCCATTGGTCATTGTAAATTTTACCAACATATCTGCTGCCGTGGTCATGAAAAATACAAACCACTGTATCATCTTTTTTCAATTGCTCTTTAAGTTGCATCAATCCTTGCAAACAGCTGCCAGCACTGTATCCGCAAAAGATTCCTTCCTCTCTCGCAATCCTTCTTGCCATGATGGCACCATCCTTGTCTATTACCTGTTCAAAATGGTCAATCAAAGACATATCAAAGTTTTCAGGCACAAAGTCTTCTCCAAAACCTTCCGACACGTAGGCATGAACCTTGGTCATGTCAATCAACCCGGTATTATAGTAATGGGTCAGTAAAGATCCATAGGCATCAATCGCCCATATTTTGATGTTGGGATTCATCTGTTTAAGGAACATGGCGGTTCCAGTGATGGTTCCACCTGTGCCAGCAGTTGAAACAAGATGGGTTATTTTTCCATCCGTCTGATTCCATAGCTCTGGTCCTGTTGTTTCGTAATGTGCGAGCCTGTTGGCAAGGTTATCGTATTGGTTGGCATGAAATGCATTCGGGATTTCTTTAGCCAATCTTTGTGCAATGGAATAATAACTCCTNGGATCTTCTGGTGCAACATTGGTTGGGCAAACGATCACTTCTGCTCCCATGGCACGGAGGATGTCTGCTTTCTCCTTGGATTGTTTGTCTGTTGTCGTAAAAATGCACTTGTATCCCTTCACAACGGCGGCCAATGCCAGGCCCATTCCTGTATTGCCAGATGTACATTCAATGATGGTTCCACCGGGTTTTAATTTTCCTTCCCGCTCTGCCACTTCAATCATTTTAACAGCCATCCTGTCTTTGATGGAGTTTCCTGGATTGAAATAGTCCACCTTGGCCAGTACCTGGCAAGGAAGGGTGTTGGTGATTTTATTGATTCTTATCAATGGGGTATTCCCAATTGTTTCCAGAATATTGTTTTTGATATCCATGGTTTTTATCTTAACATGATAAATATATGCAATCTAAATTCCTCACAAGGATTTAAGGGTTTAAAACTGNTGTATCGCGGAACTGGGCAAACCCAGTTCCTATTTTTATATCTATGTGCAAATCGAATTGGTGTACTTTTGCATCATGCAGTTATCTTCCTTTTCCATTGAAGACGCCCTTTCCAACCTACAAATCAAATCACTGAACGAGATGCAGCTGGCATCCCTGGAAGCCATTAAAACCAGTGATTCAGTGGTTTTGCTTGCGGATACGGGATCCGGTAAAACACTTGCATTTTTGTTGCCCATTGCCCAGTTATTAGACAAGGAAAGCAAGGTGAGCCAGGCAATGATCATTGTATCCTCCAGGGAATTGGCTTTGCAAATTGAACAGGTGTTCAAAAAGATGGGAACTGGATTCAAAATCACCTGCTGTTATGGCGGTCATCTGCGTGAAACAGAGGAGAACAACCTCAAGCAAGCCCCAGCCCTGGTTGTGGGTACTCCCGGAAGGCTGGCGGATCATATCAGGCGTGGGAACATCACTACGGCCCATATTGAAACCCTGGTGCTGGATGAGTTTGACAAATCCCTGGAACAGGGCTTTGAAGCAGAGATGTCATTCATTATACAATCGCTGCCCAACCTGAAAAAAAGAATGCTCACCTCTGCCACTGACGCAGTTGAAATACCAGCCTTCGTAGGGTTAAAAAATCCTGTTGAAATCAATTTTTTAACAGGGGAGAAGTCTCCGGCCCTTGCTGTTCAAATGGTCAGGAGCGCAGATGCCGACAAATTCAGCACACTGTTCAGCCTCATTTGCACATTGGGTAACCGTTCCACCATCATTTTTTGCAACCAAAGGGAAATTGTAGAGCAAGTGAGTAATTTTCTGAAAGACAAAAGCATTGTCAATGTATTTTACCATGGTGCCATGGAACAACAGGAACGCGATGTTGCCCTCTGCAAGTTCCGCAATGGCAGCTCCAATGTACTGGTGACCACTGACCTTGCTGCAAGAGGGCTGGACATTCCCAACATCCGCTACATTGTACATTTCCAGCTTCCCACCTCACAGGAATCTTTTATCCACCGCAATGGACGGACAGCCAGGATGGAGGCCAGTGGAACAGCGATTTTGTTGCTTGCACCGCAGGAAACAGTCCCCGGTTATATCGATCCTCAACCAATTGAAATTGAATTGAATGCAGATGCTGGATTGCCCGCAAAGCCTGATTGGTCAACTTTTTACATCAGTGTAGGGAAGAAAGATAAGGTCAACAAGATCGATATCGTTGGCTTTCTGACCAACAAGGGTAGGCTGAAAAAAGAAGAAATCGGGTTGATAGAAGTGAAGGATTTCTTTTCTTTTGTAGCCATTCGTAAATCAAAGGCAGGGCCTACACTCCAATTGATCAAAGAAGAAAGAATCAAAAACAAGAAGGTGAAAATTGAGGTGGCCAAGTAAAGAAAAACCCCTGAATCATTGATGATCAGGGGTTATGTGCCCAGAACAGGAATCGAACCTGCACTACCTTGCGATAACCAGATTTTGAGTCTAGCGCGTCTACCAATTCCGCCATCTGGGCGAAGAGTGGGATGCAAATTTATTGCAACTTCTCCGTTTTAACAATAGTTATTCGAAGAAATATCATTTTCTGTCTGGGAAATGGAGTAATTTTATCTGTTCAATCGGGGCTGACCGGTATTGACAGCGTAGATCTTTGAATGTAAGCATGCAGTGCATTGCGAATATTAGCACTTTAATCTGAATTCGAAACCAATAAAAGGCGAGAACACTCACGCCATGGCTGCCTAATCAGAGATTAGCGCACCCATTATAGCCGGCAGACGGGTTTGCCTTTACCGAGTCGCCCTGCTGAATCAAAAAAAACAAGGCTGCCTCAACCATAGGCTGTGCTGGTTGACTAAGACCATTCAGCTACGGAAACAGTTGGTTCGTTTGGCCCCTGCCGTTTCCTGACAATCAATTCCAAAATAAGCATGTAGAAAGCATTCGGCGAATATGTTTGGACGTGGGTTCGAATCCCACCAGCTCCACAAATTGTCCTTTTTGCAAAAAAATAAAGCACGATCGCGGTTCAAATCCGGGTTCGTGCTTTATTTTTATCCAATACTACATTGGCAGGATGCTTGGAGTTTGGATGCTTTTAAAGCGCATAAATGAAGTTGAATAAATTTATTTCCCATGATCAGTAAACGTTCATTTTTTTCTCGCGTAAATCCTGCCAAGTATTTGTTGTCTATCTGTTTTGTTCTTTTGTTGCAACAAGCCATCGGCCAATCAAGTCAATCCTACGATCTGGTGATTTATGGTGCTACTTCTGCAGGAATTTCTGCTGCGATACAGGGCTCCAGGATGGGTAAAAAAGTAGTTTTAATTGAACCCAGTGGTAGAATTGGAGGATTAACTTCAGGAGGGTTGGGTCAAACTGATATTGGCAACAAACAAGCCATTGGTGGATTGTCCCGCGAGTTTTATCAAAATATCAAGCAGTATTATCAGCAGTCCGAAAATTGGATTTGGCAAAAAAGAGAAACATACCGGGATGGCGGACAAACCCGGACCTCAGGCAATGAAGATGCGATGTGGACTTTTGAACCTTCAGCAGCATTGAAAGTATATAAGGCAATGTTGAGCAAAGAGGCAAATATTACGCTCGTGTACAAGCAACAATTGAACCGTAAAAATGGGGTCATAAAGTTGAAGGAATCAATCAAGTCCATTCAAATGGAAACCGGGGAAGTATACAGTGGGAAAATGTTCATTGACTGCACTTATGAGGGAGATTTGATGGCTGCAGCAGGGGTAAGCTATACCGTGGGCCGAGAATCAAACAGTCAATATGGGGAATCCTTGAATGGTGTTCAGGCCAATAAAGTGGGTTTGTCATTGCGTAAAACTGTTTCTTTGAATGGATATTACCACAATTTCATCGAAAGTGTAGATCCTTACATTGTTAAAGGGAATTCCCAAAGCGGATTGTTGCCCTTCATCAACAAAGATAAACCTGGCATTGATGGTATGGCGGACCATAAAATCCAGGCATACTGCTACCGGATGACATTGACCAATCATCCTGAAAACAGAACTCCATTTCTGAAGCCAGAAGGTTATAATGATATGGATTATGAATTGCTTTTCAGAAATTATGAGGCAGCTGATGGTTTGGTAAACAAGATGTACAATTATGGAGATCCTCTAGTACCATGGATCAATTCCGATATGCCCAACAGAAAAACTGATACCAACAATCAAAAGGGATTTTCTACAGATTTTATAGGTCAAAATTATGCTTATCCAGAGGCAACCTTTGAAGAGCGATTAAACATTGCCGATCGCCATAAAAAATACCAGCAGGGCTTGATGTGGTCATTGGCCTATCACCCTCGTGTTCCAAAAGAAGTGAGGGATGTGGTCTCAAAATGGGGAATGTGCAAAGACGAATTTGAAAATGGTGATGGTTGGTCTGGCCAGTTGTATATACGGGAAGCAAGGCGCATGATCAGTGATTATGTCATGAGCCAAAAGAATTGTGAACAGTTTGAGGTTGTTCAGGATCCTGTGGGCATGGGTGCCTATGGTATGGATTCTCACAATGTTCAACGATATGTAGACCTGAATGGGTTTGTAAAGAATGAAGGCAATGTAGAAGCCCATGTGTCCAGTCCTTTCCCTATCAGCTACAAATCAATTGTCCCCAAAAAAACAGAAGCAACCAATCTGTTTGTTCCCGTCTGTTTGTCTGCATCTCATATCGCTTTTGGCTCTATACGGATGGAACCTGTATTTATGGTTTTGGGTCAATCTGCTGCAATTGCTGCCTGTTTGGCGATGGATAAAAATTATCGTTCACAGGAGCTGCCTTACCAGGAGTTGAAAGAGATGCTCATCAAGTATGCACAAGTGTTGGAGTAGGTGAGGTTGTAAAATTAATTTCAACATAATTTTTATTCGCTGAAGAAATAATCATGATAAGCGGATGCTAACCCTTTCTCATCAATCGAAAGGTTTTGTATCTTGTTCTCAATAAAAGTGTGTTGAAATGGATGTGAAAAGCTTTTTTGTTGAATATTTCGGGTACGTTCCCCAAATAATGGCCAAATCTCCCGGTAGGATTAATTTGATTGGTGAGCATACAGATTATAACCTTGGATTTGTATTGCCTGCTGCCATAGACAAGGCAGCTTATGTTGCCATAGCCAGGAGAGAAGATCAAATGATCAGGTTATATGCCAAAGACCTTGAAGAAGAATATCAGGTAGACATCAATCTGCTGCCGACCATCCCAGGACATTGGTCTGCGTATATACTTGGGGTAGTTGATCAACTGCGCAAGATGGGCAAACAGCACTCTGGCTTTGATTTGGTGCTCACCTGCGATGTGCCTACGGGTGCAGGCATGTCATCTTCTGCTGCAGTGGAATGCGCCACTGCATTTGCCCTCAATGCATTGTTTGATTTGCAATTGGAAAGGTTGGACCTGGTAAGAATGGCCCAAAAAGCGGAGAATGAATTTGTTGGAGTCAAGTGTGGCATCATGGACATGTTTGCCAGTGTGATGGGCAAGGATGCACAGGTGATACAATTGGATTGTCGTGATCTTTCCTATCAATATTTCCCTTTGAACCTTGGTGGTTACAAGATCGTTTTGTTTGATACAGGCGTAAAGCATTCGCTTGCAGGAGGAGAATACAATTTGCGCAGACAACAGTGTGAACAAGGTGTTGCTGTGCTCAAAGAAAGGTTTCCTGAAGTAAACAGCCTCCGGGATGCCAACCTTTCCATGCTTGATGAACAGTTTAGGTCTGCCGTTTCATCAACCGTTTACAACAGGTGTTTGTATGTGATTGAAGAAAACATCCGCCTTGAAACCGGGTGCAGGCTCTTGCTCCAAAATGATATCCAGGGATTTGGCAAACAGATGCATGGTTCGCACAAGGGGCTGAGTGAGTTGTATGAAGTCAGTTGCAAAGAGCTGGACTTTTTGGTTGACTTATCCAAACAGGAAGATGCCATTGCTGGTGCCAGAATGATGGGCGGAGGATTTGGAGGATGCACGATCAACCTGATTGAATCATCCGCTATCGAATCAATACATGAAAGATTCAGCAAACAGTACCAATCAGCCATGGGAAGGGAACTGGCAATGTATGTTATGGTTCCTTCTGAGGGATCTCAACTGATAAAATTTGATTAAATGAAATTTACTAAATCATTGGTCTGGGTGATCTGCATTTCAGTTGCATTGTTGGATTATAACAGCCCATTTGCCCAAACAATTTATGTGGCTGTTAAGGGGAATGATCAATATCCAGGAACAAAAACCAAGCCCATTGTTTCCTTTTCAAAAGCACAGGAACTGGTCAGGAAATCTGGCCAGAAAAATGAAAAAGTGATTTTGCTGTGCTGAAAACCTTGCCCGATCTGTCGAACTGATTGAAATGAGGATTACGAAAACGTTTTCGTACAAAAAATCCTTAGATTAAACGTTTTAGTAAAATGATTTTATAAATTTATTAACTGTTTTCCTTGGATAAAGAAAACGATTTAATTGCTTATTCACTAAAACTGACATTATGAGAAAAGGACTTTTATTAGTCACATTCCTTGCATTAATTACTACCATCGCTTTTGCACAGACGCGTAAAATCAGTGGAACGGTAACTGGAGAAAACGGTACCGTTGTTGCAGGGGCCAGCGTTACCATCAAAGGAACGTCGAAAGGTACTACAACAAGTAGTACAGGTAAATTTTCGATTGATGTTCCAAGCACTGGAAAGCGTATCCTTGTTGTTAATTCAATAGGATATGGAGCACAGGAGATTTCAATCACAACTCAATCTGACCTTACGGTAAAGCTGGTTACTGATACCAAGCTGCTCGACGATGTTGTAGTCGTAGGATANGGCGCAGTCAAAAAGAAGGATCTTACNGGTGCGGTGGGCTCTGTAAAAGCAGTGGAAATTGTCAGGGGTAATCCTGCCAATGCAACACAGGCTTTGCAAGGTCAGGTGCCAGGAGTCTTGGTAACCAAGATGAGCAACAAACCTGGTCAACTTTGGCAAATTGCCATTCGTGGTGAAAATACCATTACNCCCAANCCCAATGCTGATGGAGGTGTTAACCTTACGTATACATCAAGNACACAACAATTCCAGGGAACTGAACCATTGGTTGTGATTGATGGTATCATCGGTGGNAAATTNCAAGATATCAACCCNGCAGANATAGAATCGATGGATATCCTNAANGATGCNTCNTCAACNGCCATNTATGGTTCAAGGGGTGCNAATGGCGTAATCATNATCAGTTCCAAGCGTGGACTGTCTGGTAAGCCNAGGGTTACCCTGGACAGCTATTTTGGCCAAAGGACTCCTGCCCATCTTCCTGAAATGGAAAATGTACAAGAGTTCTACAAATCAACCATCACTGATGCTCAGTTGAATGGATCAACCATTACTGAAGCTTCTGCCTTCAATGTGAATGAACTGGCCATCATCAAAAGTGGTNAGACTGTTGACTTGGCCAGGTTGGTTGCAGGTCCTGGAATGAACGCAGGTTCTACCTTGTCCATTTCTGGTGGAAATGGTGCAACCACTTACCGCATTTCCGGTGGATATATCCAGGAAGATGGTATGGTTCCTTTGACCTATTACAAAAAGTACAACATGAATACTGCGGTAGATTCTAAAATTACGCGGTATNTAAAAGTTGGTTTTTCACTGTATCAGAATTATTCAACCAATCCCACGGGTTCCTTTGAAGTGCCAAGAACCGTATACCGTGAAAGACCGACCTCAACAATTTATTACAAAGACCTTGTAGATGCAGCCATCGGTGGAGATGCCGCTTTGGGCGCAGTGAATGGATTTGCTGTAAGGATGGGAAGGGGTAGTGCGGTTAATCCACTGTTGGAAGCCAGCAGCCGCGACAATTATACCTGGACCCGCAATGTCAATAGCCAGATGGGAAATGCTTATGCTGAAATCAATCTTTTGGAAGGTTTGGTGTTTAAATCTTCAATTTCTATTGCTTATCAACTGGCTAAACAAGACGAGTACAGGGGTAAATATTCAAAGGCAATCAATGTAACGGGAGCCACAAGGGCTTCAGTTGAAAATGATTTCCTTAGTTCTTATACTTTTGACAACCAATTGACCTATAATTACCAAAAAGGAAAAAGCAAGTTGAATGTTACCGCACTCCAAAGTGCGTACAAGAATACCAATGAGTTCAACTATATTTCTGTTGTTGGCCTTCCATATGTTTCTTATTGGTATAACCTGGCCAGTACATCAGGTACGCCTGTCATTGGAAGTGGTTTTAACCAAAAAACACTTTCCTCCTATATGGGAAGAATCAATTACACCTTCAACGAAAAATACCTGCTGACTTTCACCGGTCGTTCTGATGGTGCATCCCAGTTGGCGCCTGGAAACAAGTGGGCATTTTTCCCATCAGGAGCCTTCGCATGGCGCTTGGGTGATGAAAAATTCTTCAAGAAAATCAAATCAATTTCTGACCTGAAGTTGCGCGTAAGCTATGGTCAAGTGGGTAATTCAGTTGTTTCACCCTATTCAACTGCCGCGACACTTACAGCGGCCAGTAACTATTCATTCGGACAAACTGCTGGTATTGGTTTTGGTCCCAACAACCTTGCGAACCAAGACCTTGGATGGGAGAGAAGCCAGGAGCTGAATCTTGGTTTGAACATTGGTTTGTTCAACAACAGGATCACTGCAGTTGCTGAGGTGTACAACCGTACAACCAAGGACCTGATCATGAGGCAATCCATTCCTACTACAAATGGCTTTAGCTCTGTTATCTCTAATGTGGGTAGGGTTTCGAACAAGGGGATTGAGTTGTTGTTGAACACTGTGAATATCCAAACAAAAGATTTTCAGTGGACAAGCTCTATCAACTTTACAAAAAACATAAACAAACTTGAGGAATTGGCCAACGGCGCCAAGTTTGGCTACAGTGGAAGCAATACAAGTCCTGAATCTATTCTTGCTGTAGGATATCCATTGAAGAGTTTCATGTATTTTCAGGCCAATGGTATTTGGCAGTTGAAAGATAGTGCACAAGCCAGAACATACGGTGCAGTTCCAGGGTCTGTGCGCATTGTTGACCAGAACAAAGATGGTAAGATCGGTGCAGGTGTGCTTGGTCAGGACGACAGGGTTATCCTGGGATCGCAATTGCCCAATTTCACCATCGGATTCACCAACAGGGTCAGTTACAAAAACTTTGACCTGGCGGTAATGATGTATTACAGAAATGGCACCATGTTTAGGAATGGTTTCATGAGCAGCTATGTTTCAGACGCAGGTGGCGGTGCTCGCCTTAAACTGAATTACTGGACCAGGAACAACCCATCCAACGAAATGTGGGGTATGGGTGTTGCCAAGAGTTTTTCTGATGCACTCTACTATGAAGATGCAAGTTTCTTGAGGATTGCAGACATCACAGTTGGTTACAATCTTTCAAGAGAAAAGCTACAAAAATTGGGTGTTGAGAGGTTGAGGCTTTATGCCCAGATCATCAACCCAGCTTATTTTACCAAATTCAATGGTGGAGATCCTGAATACAATGGCTCTGCCTACCAGGATGACTTTCCTTCCCTCACCTGTAATTTTGGTTTAAACCTAAGCTTCTAAATCAAGGTCTATCACTTTAAAAATTGAATTATGAAAATATTTAAACTGTTTCCCAAAGCCACAATCTATTTTTTGGTGGCAGGAATTTCATTCATGGGGTGCAAAAAATCATTTCTTGATGAATACAACCCAGCCAGCAGAACAACCGACAACATGTACAAGGATCCCGCTGGATATGATGGTTTGGTCAACTCTTGTTATCCGCTGTTGAGGAATATTACCCAGTCAAGAAACCTCACGGTAAAAGGTACAGACATGATGTGTGCCGGTGGATGGAGTGGAATTTTCTTTGGCCAGTCCAACCAGATAGGCAACGAATTGGATCAATATGATATCCGCCTCAATTCTACTACTGGTGCATTGCAAGGATATTGGGATGACTTGTACAAGGAGATCAACAGGTGTAATGCTGCTATTGACAGGGCTGATGGTGTAGTTGGTTTGGATCCTGCCCAAAAAGTTATTCGTGTTGGAGAAGTAAAGTTTTTAAGAGCCTTGAGTTATTTCTGGTTGGTACAACAATGGGGTGATGTTCCTATGCCTTTGAAAGAATCGCTTGCCGGTAAATTAGAGGCTCCTAAATCTGCTTCAAAAGACATTTATACCCAGATCATTGCAGATTTGAACAGTGCTGTTGCCGCATTGCCGGTTTCTCAAACCAATCAGGGCCGTGCTACACAAAGTGCAGCCAAGTTCCTTTTGGCAAAAGTCTATCTGACCAGGGGATGGAATTACAACAATGCCCTTGGTGGTTCTTCAGCAGACTTCACAAGCGCTTTGGCGCTTTCTGACGAGCTGATTGCTTCCGGGCTTTATCCTTTGGAGGCCAACTGGAATAACCTTTGGCCTACGCACGATAAAAAAGTAACCAATGCACAGCCATCAATTGCTGCTGGTGTTGCTACAGCCAATGCAAGCAAAGAGGTTATTTTTGCAGTTCAATACGCCAATCCACAGTATTATTATGGTGATGGTAACAGCAATCCTGTCACAGGGTTGATTGGTAACAACATGCACAGTCAGTTTGGCCACGGACCAAGTGGGGTTGCCCAGGCTGGTGGTTCAACAATTTTTTATTCGAAGCTTCAGGGAGACCGCAA
>JGI25925J51416_10000374_pt1 | contig 11062 bp, 7 predicted proteins | sample LauGreFaBDMM15DN_2_FD_51416 | JGI IMG/M metagenome (IMG submission 51416) | reverse complement strand
ATGGGTGATATCGGTGCATTATCTGCTTTAAAAGAGCAAATGGAAGGCGCTGAAAGAGCTCAAGCGATTAAAAAATTAGAGAAAAAATCTAAGAAAGCTGAGTAATCTTTTGAAATAAGTAGTAGAAAAAAGGGGAGGCGAAAGCTTCCCCTTTTTCGTTTATTGTATTTCTCGATAAATAAAATATATCTAATTCGGTTTGCTTTTTGCCAATTTTTTTTCAATTTTACTAAATCATGTGGTTTTAATTATCTGGAGTATTCGGATCAATAAAATCATCTTATCCGATTTAACTAACCTAAATAACGATTATTATGAGTAATGATTCAAGGCGAAACTTTATCAAAAATGCTTCAGTAGCCGCCGCAAGTTTTTACATTGTTCCTCGCCACGTGTTGGGCAAAGGTTTTACAGCTCCTTCCGATAAATTAAATATCATGGGAATTGGTGCCGGAGGTAAAGGGTATAGCGACATCATGAGCTCTTTCAATAAAGGAGCAGAAAACATCGTAGCCTTAGTGGATGTCGATGATCGCCAATCAGCAAAAGCNCGNAAGGAGCTTCCAAACGCTAAATATTACAAAGATTTCCGTAAAGCTTTAGAGACAGAAGGAAATAATGTAGATGCCGTTATTGTATCTACTCCTGACCATACGCATACGACTATAGCGATGGCGGCGATGAACCGTGGTAAACACGTGTACGTTCAAAAGCCTTTGACGCACGATATTTTNGAGGCCAGAATGATGACCGAAAAAGCGCGTGAAATGAAGTTGGTAACCCAAATGGGAAATCAAGGTTCATCAGGAGACGGTGTTCGTCAAATGATGGAATGGTTTGACGCTGGGGTTATTGGCAAAGTTCATACGGTACAAGTTTGGACAAACCGCCCAGTTTGGCCACAAGGAATTACCTACCCAGCTGCGGGATCACCTGCACCCCAAGAGTTAGATTGGGACCTTTGGTTAGGACCTGCTAAATATAGAGAATACAATCCAGCCCTTTTGCCATTTAAGTGGAGGGGTTGGTGGGATTATGGTACCGGAGCCTTAGGAGATATGGGATGTCACTTATTAGATCCTCCATTTAAAGTGTTGGGAATTCGCGATGCTTTAACGGTTGAGTGTTCAGTGGGATCCGTATTTTTACAAGATTGGGTTCCTGAGTGGATTCCAGAAGGATGTCCACCATCATCCATCACTACGTTGCGCTATGCAGCATCAGCTAGAAATAAATCGGCTGTTACGTTGACTTGGTACGACGGTGGACTTCGTGCCCCACATCCAGAAGGAATTCCGGCGAGTGAGGTGATTGGCGATCCAGATGGAACGAATGGCGTAATTTTAATTGGCACGAAAGGCATCATGACTTGCGGTACATATGGAATGTATCCAAAGGTTTTCAAAAACGGAAAGCAAGTTCCAGAAGCAGAATTGCCAAGCAAAATTACCTATGCTCGTGTAGCTAATGGACCAGCAGGTCATCAGACTCAATGGGTTGAGGCTTGTAAAGCAGGATATGGTAAAATGGAAGTGAGTTCAGGCTTTGANTATTCAGGNCCATTTACAGAATCCGTTTTGATGGGAAATATTGCCATTCGTACGTACATGCTTCGTGAAGGAGAGGGTAGAACGGCTAAATATATTGGTCGTCAGCAGCTTGACTGGGATGCGGCCAATATGAGGATTACGAATTTTGAGGCAGCAAACCAATTTGTTAAGCGCGAATATCGTGCGGGTTGGAAGCTTGACGAGAAGAAGTAATCAATTATAACATTATTTTTTATTCAAAAGACGGGAATCTTTTCCCGTCTTTTTATTTTTGTAAAAATTGATAAAACATGCTGCCAGTATTTGAAAGTAATTTGACTGCCCAAGAAGTTTTCGCCAAGGTNGAAACCTATATTNCTGAATTAGGATATCAAGTGATTTCCAAAGATTTTTCTAGACCTTGGGGAGGTTTTTTCGTATTGGACGAATCGCAGGCAGCTAAGTTTGCAGCCCAATTTTTCTCAAATTTGAGCATGGATGCGATTCAAATCACCAATAAATTAAGTCCCAAATTTCTAATTGTCGCTCCTGTAAAACGCCTTTCATGGCAATATCATTTCAGGAGAGCGGAAATCTGGACGGTTGTTTCTGGACCTGTGGGAATCGCCATTTCAGATACAGACGAGCAAGGCTCCGTAGGCTCTTATGATGCTGGTGATTTTATTAAACTCCAACAAGGAGAACGGCACCGATTAATCGGCTTAGATCACTGGGGAGTAGTAGCGGAAATATGGCAGCATACCGATGAAAACCAACCTTCTGACGAATCCGATATCGTCCGCTTGCAAGATGATTTTGGCCGTTAGTCAAAATTAATCTTTTATTAATCTAAAAATAATACAAGAAAACTTTGTAGTCTTCAAAAGTTTCCATAGTTTTGCAGCTCAATTATCTATTGAGTCTAGCAAATGAAATCACGTATTCTAATTAAAGGAGCTGAATTATTCTTTCGTTACGGAGTAAAGACCGTCACGATGGATGATATTGCAACGGATTTAGGAATTTCTAAAAAAACGATATATCAACATTTTCCAGATAAAGACACTATGGTGTTCGATGTTGTTAAAACCTTCATTGAACAGGACAATGCGAAATGGGATGAGCTAGATAGACTGTATTCGAACGTGATCGAAAAGATTTTTAAGTCTTTCGAGATGACAAAGGATTTATTTACTCAAATGAACCCTCGACTATTATATGAGATTCAAAAGTACTTTCCGAAGGCTTATCAGCTTTTTGTAGAACATGGAGAAAAATGCATTAACGAAAATCTGATTGCTGACTTTAAAAAAGGCGCACAATTTGGGTATTTCAGAAATGATATCGATTTCGAATTATTAGCACGCTTGCGGATGGCCGAAGTTAATTTGGCTTTCAATCCAGATTTTTATCCAAATAACAAATTACCCTTGTTTGAAACCCAACTCGTGCTGTTGGATATTTTCATGCGCGGGATTTTGACCGAAAAAGGTTTAACACTTTACACATCTTACCAAAACAATTTACCCTTATGATCCGCCTAAGAAATATTTTTGTCGGCTTTTCCTTTTTAATTTCTTTTGGAAGCTTGGCGCAGTCTTTTAGCTTAAAAGAAGCGATAGACTATTCCATCATTCATCATGTCCAAGTGAAGAATAGCCAAATTGATTTGCAAAATGCAGGAGCTAAAATCAATGAAATTAAAGCCATTGGTTTGCCCCAAGTAAATGGTGGGGTTCAATTTGTGAATAACCTGATTTTGCAACGTGTATTTATTCCTGCAAGAATTTTTAATCCCACAGCTCCTGAGGGCGAATTGATCGCCGCAAAATTTGGTGTTGAAAATTCTGGATTTGCCAATGTTGGTTTGAGCCAACTCGTTTTCGACGGAACGTATTTATTGGGCTTAAAAGCATCCCAAGTTTATAAGGATCTTTCCGTAAAGGGTGTGACTCAGTCCAAGCAGCAAGTGGCCGAAAATGTGACAAAAGCGTATTATGGTATTTTGGTCAATGACAAACGGATGCAATTGTTACAGGTGAATGTTAGCCGACTGGATTCTCTAATGAAAGAAACAAAAGCCTTGAATGCTCAGGGATTTGTAGAGAAAATAGACGTACAGCGCTTAGATGTCCAAGCAAATAATTTAAAGACGGAGTTAGAGAACGTGTACCGACTTCAAGAAATGTCCTATTCGCTGTTGAAATTCCAAATGGGATATCCCATGGAAGAGTCAATTCGTTTAAGTGTTAGCTTGGAGCAAATTGAATTACAAAACAATTTGAACGACTTGGCTGGACCTTTTAACTATGCCAATCGAATTGAATATTCCATTTTGAAAACGCAGGAAAGCCTGGCAGAATTGGATTTGAAAAGCATTAAGGCGGGCTATTTACCCCGTTTATTATTGAATGCTAATTATGGATATAATGCGGGTGCAAATGCTTTTGGTGATTTATTGTCAAAACAATGGTTTGATAATGCAGCTATTTCAGTTTCTCTTCAAATTCCGATTTTTGACGGCAATTCCAAAAAGTACAAAGCGGTGCAATCCGCAAATAACCTTCAAAAAGTTCGTCAAAGCTTTGATTTGTTGAAGTCTTCGATTGATTTCCAACGGTCTCAGTCAACGATAACCTTAAAAAATTCTTTGGAATCGCTGAANCANCAAAAAGCAAATCTGATGTTGGCAAATGAAATTTCACGCGTGACCCGAGTGAAATACCAACAAGGCGTCGGATCTAATCTAGAAGTTTTGAATGCAGAATCATCTATCAAGGAATCTCAGGCGAATTATTTTACTTCTTTATACAACGCCCTCATCGCTAAAGTTGAGCTAGAAAAGGCAAATGGTACTTTATATATTGACTAATAAGAATTTTAACAAACACTCATGAAAACTTTATTCATCCTCCTAAGTGGAATTTTAATGGTTGCCGCGTGCAACAAATCCGTTGACAAAAAACAAGAATTAGCCGATTTAAAAAATCAAGCTAAAGAAATTAATGCAAAAATTATTGCCTTAGAAAGTGCCATGGGGAAAGTGGAAACAGGCGAAAATTTAAAAGTAATAGCTGTTTCTGTTAGCCCAGTAAGTCCTCAAACTTTTAAGCATTTTGTGGAAGCTCAAGGAAATGTAATCGCTGAAAATACGGTTTTAGTGAGCCCCCAGACGGGTGGAATGATTGTTTCTTTGCCAGTGGTGGTAGGTCAAAATGTTACAAAAGGTCAGCTCATTGCCACCCTAGATAATAATATTTTGAAAGAGTCCATGGAAGAGGTGAAACACCAGTTGGCCCTCGCAAAAACCCTTTTCGATAAGCAAAAAACGCTTTGGGATCAGCAAATTGGAACGGAGGTACAATTTATTAGTGCCAAGTCAAATAAGGAATCTTTGGAAAAAAGATTGGTTACGTTGCAGGCCCAATTAGGCTTATCGAAGGTCGTTGCACCTATTTCAGGAACGATCGAATTAGTTAGACAAAAAGCGGGTGAGATGGCTGCTCCAGGTTTGCCGATTGTCCAAATTGTTAATTTAGGTAATTTGAAAGTGATGGTTAAAATTGCGGATTCGTACGTGGGAACAGTTAAAACAGGCGATCCTATTGTCATTAAATTTCCAGATATAAATAAGGAAGTTTCAGCTCGANTTTCTCTGGTTTCTAAAATGGTTAACCCATTGACCAGGACTTTTGACGTAGAAGCTAAAATTCCAAACGCCGGGGATTTAAAACCAAACCAGTTGGCCGTCATCAACATCAACGACTCATCCAAATCAAATGCTTTAGTGGTCAGTGAGAACATTATCCAAAAAACCGAGAAAGGTAATTTGGTTTATGTGGCTGTCGAGGAAAATGGAAAAAAAATTGCCAAAGCTCGCCCAGTAACGATAGGGCTTACTTTCAACGGACAAGCTGAAATTCTTACGGGGCTTCAATCAGGCGATTTAGTCATTACGCAGGGATTCCAAGAATTAGTGGATGGCCAATCAATTTCATTTTAATTCCAAATAATTCTTAGCATGGAAAAAAATTCAAAGAATGAGCAATTGCCCGAAGGCAAAGGCTTTATATATAATATGGTGGGCTGGTTGGCTCAAAATCGCACCACCGTTTACATTTTTACATTCATCATTTTTGTGGCGGGTTTTGGGATTTATTCCAGCCTTCCCAAAGAGCAATTCCCTGATATCGTTGTACCTCAAATGGTCATTCAGACGGTATATGCGGGAACTACTCCCTCGGATATTGAAAATGTAATCAATAAGCCGATTGAAAAACAAATCAAATCGATCACCGGAGTTAAGCGCGTAAAATCAAATGCGCTTCAAGATATTTCGGTGATTATTGTCGAGTTTAATACGGATGTCTCCGTCCCCATTGCGAAGCAGAGAACGCAAGATGCGGTTGACAAAGCCATCAGCGATCTACCTAAAGATTTAACTCGCGAGCCTTCAGTCGCGGAAATTAATTTTTCCGAGTTCCCAATTATGAACGTGAATATCGCTGGGGACTATCCGTTGGACAAGTTGAAGAAGTATGCGGAAGATTTGCAGGATGAAATTGAGGGGATGCCTGAAATCAACCGAGTGGATATTTTGGGGGCTTTGAAGAGGGAGATTCAGGTCAATTTGGACCTGTATAAAATGCAGAGCTATGGCTTGACTTTTTATGATATCCAAAATGCGGTTCAAGGAGAAAATGTTAATATTTCAGGAGGAGATTTAGCGGTCAATGGTGTTCGCCGTTCCCTTCGGGTTACCGGGGAATTGAAGTCGGTGGACCAATTAGCCAATTTGATCGTAGGGTCATCTACGGGTGCCCGAGTTAGACTAAAGGATGTAGCTGAGGTGGTTGATAGTTATGAAGAAAAGCAGGATTTTGCTCGATTGAACAACAAATCTGTGATTACGCTGAACGTCATTAAAAGAGGTGGAGCTAATTTAATTGAGGCTGCGGATCGCATCGAAAAGACGATTGAAGAATTTAAGAAAACAAGATTTCCAAGTGGTTTAGTCGTGACGGTTACGGCGGATTCTTCTGAAAGAACGCGTGGCGACTTAGCGGATTTGATCAACACAGTAATCCTTGGATTTTTGTTTGTGGTGATTGTATTGATGTTCTTTATGGGTGTTCGTGATGCGGTGTTTGTTGGACTTTCTGTTCCTCTTTCCGCTTTATTGGCCTTCCTTTTTATGCCAAGTTTGGATTTCACCTTAAATACCATTGTTCTTTTTGGGTTTTTATTAGGTTTAGGAATTGTGGTGGACGACGCCATTGTGGTCATAGAAAATTCACATAGGCTATTCAATAATTTTAAGAAATTGACGATTGTGGAGGCCGTTAAATTAGCCGCTTCGGAAGTTTTTGTTCCTGTTTTGACAGGTACTTTAACTACGATTTCTCCATTTTTACCTTTACTTTTCTGGCCAGGTATCGTGGGGGAATTCATGAAATACCTGCCTATCACGTTAATTATCACCTTATTTGCTTCTCTATTTGTGGCCTATGTGATGAATCCTGTTTTTGCCGTTTCCTTTATGAAACGACATGATGAGGAGGCAAATGATGTGAAGGCACCCAAATTTGCTGACATACGAAGGACTGTATTTATCCTATTGAGCTTGGCTATTTTTGGATATGTGATTGGTTTTGGATTGGGTCATTTTGGCTTTGGCAATTTCTTTGTTTTCGCACTTTTGTTGTATGTGTTTAATCATTTTGTGATTACGCCTAAGTGGGTAGTACCATTCCAAGAAACGGCTTTGCCTAATTTTAAAAATAATTATCGCCGATTGATTTCATGGGTATTGACTGGTAAAAGATCTATTTTTGTCACATTGGGGGCATTTTTATTATTGGTATTTACTTTCGTCTTGATGGGCATTGTAAAGCCCAAAGTAGTCTTTTTCCCTTCTGGTGATCCAGATTATATTTATATCTATTCGAAGAATCCAATAGGTACAGATGCGGTGGTTACTGACTCGATCACGAAAGTGATTGAAAATCGGGTTTTTGCGTTTATCAAAAAAGAGGGCTACGCAAAAATCGTTAATTCTGTGATTTCCAACGTAGGTAAAAATGCAGGAGATCCGATGAACCCTGACCGTGGCGCTACTCCTCACAAGAGTAAAGTCACGATCGCCTTTGAGAAATTGCAATTGCGTGATGGAATCAAAACGGGTGAAGTGTTAAATAAAATTCAAACAGAATTTTTTAACAATCCCATCCCGGGAGTTGAAATGGCTATCGAACGAGAAAGCAATGGCCCGCCTACCGGGAAGCCTATTTCGATCGAAATTGCCGGAGATGATTTTACGATTCTTCAAGGTTTAGAAAAGAAAGTTCGTCAAACAATCATAAAATCAGGTGTTCAAGGAATTCAGGAATTGAAGTCTGACTTGGTGACCAATAAACCAGAAATTATCATAGATGTAAATCGTGAAAAAGCGTCTCGAGAAGGAATTTCTTCCGCTCAGGTGGCTATGGCGATTAGAACTGGATTGTTTGGTAGTGAGATTTCTAAATTCCGTGACTTGAAGGACGAATATCCAATCCAACTGCGATTAAAAGGGGATTCGAGAAACCAAATTGAGAAATTACTTTCGATGAATATTACCTACCGCGATATGAATATGGGCGGGTCTTTACGCCAAGTTCCTTTGAACTCCATTGCGGATATCCATTATGCGACGTCGTTTAGTCAGATCAACAGGAAAAACCAGGAGCGTGTTATTACCCTAGGTTCTGATGTGGTGCAAGGATATAATGCCAATGAAATAGTGGGGGAGCTGACTACTTTATTTGAAAGCATAGATGTACCTCAAGGCTATAAAATTAGAATGGGGGGTGAGCAGGAAGATCAAAAAGAAGCAGGTTCATTCTTAGGGATGGCTTTCCTTGCCGCATTGATTTTGATTTATTTAATTCTGGCCACCCAATTTAATTCTGCCGTTAAACCGCTCATTATTTTTGCAACGATTTTGTTGTCTTTAATCGGCGTGCTTTTAGGTTTTATGGCCTTTGGGATGACCTTTTCGATCATCATGTCTGGGGTTGGGGTCATCGCCTTAGCAGGTATCGTCGTTAAAAATGGAATTTTGCTAATCGAATTTATTGAAGAACTTAGGTTAAAACGTGGCTATGATTTGAAGGAAGCCATTATCGAAGGTGGTGGTATCCGTTTAACGCCGGTTTTATTAACTGCATCTGCGGCTGTTTTGGGACTTATTCCATTAGCATTAGGCCTGAGCATTAATTTTACCACCTTATTTACCGAGCTAGATCCACACATTTTTATAGGCTCTGATTCCGCTGTATTTTGGGGGATTCTTGCTTGGACCATCATTTTTGGATTAACTTTTTCAACCATTTTGACGTTGATTATCGTTCCTTGTATGTATTACATTTCTGAACGGATTAAGCAAAAATGGAGTAATTAAGTTGTTTATTTGGGTTGAAATTCAAAATCCCGCTCAAACATTTGAGTGGGATTTTTGTTTAATTTAAACGCTATTTTAGAGGCTAATTTTTTATTAACTCTTGATGGTTTTAGGTTTGCTAATTGGTAATCCTAACGAATTTAAATTATNTTAGNGGTATAAAAACTGATANTCTATGAAGTACTATTTACTATTTTTCTTATTGCCTTTCGCACTTTTTTCACANGATAGACCTTATGGAAAATTATGGGCGACTCGATCTCAAGTGATCGCTCANAATGGAATGGCGGCAACTTCACATCCCTTATCGACCCAAGTGGCGCTCGACGTTTTAAAGGCTGGGGGCAATGCTATTGACGCTGCTATCGCTGCCAATGCGATGGAAGGTGTTGTGGAGCCACATGTGAACGGAATCGGTGGAGATTTATTTGCCATTGTTTGGGACGCTAAATCCAAAAAACTCTACGGGCTAAATGGTTCGGGAAGATCTCCCAAATCATTGACCTTAGCCGAATTTAAAAAGCGTGGCCTCAAATATATTCCATCTACCGGCCCATTGCCTGTCAGTGTTCCGGGTTGCGTGGACGCCTGGTTTGAATTACACAAAAAGTTTGGCTCTATGCCAATGAATAAGGTCCTCGAAAAAGCTGTTTCATACGCAAGAAATGGCTTCCCTGTGCATGGAGAATTAGGTTCNGCCTTAGCTAGGGTTCAGGCGAATTATGGGAAATACCCGAATGTGGACAAGCATTATTATCCAAATGGNAAGGTGGCTGAAGAAGGGGATATTTTCAAGAATCCTAATTTAGCCAATACCCTTGAACGTTTAGGAAAGGAAGGCCGAGATGTATTTTATAAGGGAGACATGGCCAAAACCATGGATGCTTTCATGAAAAAAAATGGAGGGTTTTTGAGTTATGAAGACTTAGCTTCGCATACTTCTAATTGGATTGACCCGGTTTCGGTCAATTATCGTGGCTATGATGTATGGGAATTGCCGCCCAATGGCCAAGGAATTGCGGCCTTACAGATGTTGAATATTTTAGAAGGCTACGACTTTTCGAAAATCAAGGTAGGAAGCGCGGAACATATTCACCTGTTTACGGAGGCTAAAAAATTGGTTTTTGAAGATAGAGCAAAGTATTATGCGGATATGGACTTTGCCAAAATCCCTGTAAAAAGTTTAATTTCTAAAGAATATGCTGCAGAAAGACGCAAGTTGATCAACCCAAATCGTGCATCAAAACACTTCGATGCCGGTAATCCTGCCCTAAAAGATGGGGATACGATTTACTTGACCGTGGCCGACAAAGATGGTAATATGGTATCTTTAATTCAAAGTAATTATAGGGGTTTTGGCTCCGGCATGATGCCAGATGGTTTAGGATTTATGTTCCAAGATCGCGGAGAAATGTATAGTCTGAAAGAGGGTGAGAATAATACCTATGCTCCAGGGAAAAGACCTTTCCATACGATTATTCCTGCTTTTATGACCAAAGAGGGACAGCCAATCATGTCTTTTGGCGTGATGGGTGGAGCTTATCAGCCGATGGGCCACACGCAAATTGTGATGAATGTCGTGGATTTTGGTATGAACGTTCAAGAAGCGGGCGACTTCCCAAGAATTAATCACGAGGGTTCTTCGGAGCCTACGGGGGAGGTTATGGAGCCAACAGGCGGTACCATTACGCTTGAAAGCGGATATCCGTATGAAGTAATACGGGAGCTTTTACAGAAAGGGCACCAAGTAGGTTATATAGTTGGTGGTTATGGGGGATACCAATGTATTCGCTATGACCCAATCCGAAAAGTATATTTTGGCGGAACAGAATCTAGGAAAGATGGGCAGGCCGCTGGATATTAATAGGTATGCAAGAAATCAGATTTGACAAAATTTTTACCGGTTCAGAATGGATTCGAGATAAGTCTATTGTCATCGAGGACGGAAGGATTGCCAAGATTGCTCCAGGCGATGGTGAAGGATATAAAAATGGCTTTTTATGCGCTGGATTTATAGACCTTCAGTTGTATGGAGGGGGTGGAAAATTATTTTCAAACCAAGCAACCACCGAATGCATTAGGTCAACTTTCG
>JGI25925J51416_10000365_pt1 | contig 11159 bp, 9 predicted proteins | sample LauGreFaBDMM15DN_2_FD_51416 | JGI IMG/M metagenome (IMG submission 51416) | reverse complement strand
AAGATGTAAACACCATCCGCACGGTCCACAATCAATGGCGGATAGGCTTGAACCACCTTGGGGTCGATCATGGGGTGGTACATGTGGTGGGCGTTGCCACCACGGACATCGTATGCAGTGTTCATTGGCTAAAGCATAAACAACTTGGTGTAATGGATAAAATCAACTATTATTAGGTTTTACCCCTAGTGCTCATGGTGATTTATGGGATTTGTTTAAGTCATGCAAGACAGCCAAACTCCTTATCCAAATTTTAAAGATCCTCAATCGATCTTTGATCTCTTCAATTTTGTTGTGTTTGAATTCTTGAGCCTAAGCGGTTCAGTTGTAACGCGTATCTGTGAAGGTGACATTGGTATCACTCGTGAAGAATGGCAATTTGTGGCCATGCTAGCCAAATTAGGAGAAATGTCGCCATCCGACTTGGCAAGTAGAACCACAATTGACCGTTCCCANGCTTCCAAAACGCTNAGAACATTGATGGCTAAAGGCTTGGTAGATCGCCATAAAGTCAAAGGCGATGGAAGACGTGCCATCATTGGAATTACTCAGCAGGGTANAGCGCTTTATGAAAAGTTTTTCCCAAAGGTTGTGCAACTTCACAATGAAATTCTTCAAGATCTCAGTGATGTCCAGCGTGATGAATTGGCCAAGCTAATGAGCGCTCTGCATTTAAGAGCAAAAGCGGCTACTGAATCCTTCAAGCCCGAGCATGCTTCTGCACGAAGAAAGGGCGGAAGTAAAACTCAATGGCAATCGAAAAAAATGATTGATTAAGTGCAAAGAAAAACCCCTCAAGCATTTCTGCAAAAGGGGTTCTTAAATGTGGCATCGTTGATTTTCAAAAAAATGAAACCTCGGTAAGTACGCAAGTGCGTGAGGCCCGTCAGTCCTCTGCCGGATTCACATTCGTTGAGCCGCGTATTTTCATAGGCGTTTCTCAACGGGATAGCCAGCAGCGAGCCATCGGTTTTGAACGTCCAGGCATAGTAGGGGCAGCGAAAGTGCTTGTCGGTGTTACCGCTGGGTGCGCTGACCAGGCGCGAGCCCTTTTGTGCGCAACGGTTCATCATGGCTTTGATGGAACCGTCCGCTTGCCGTACGACCAGCAGCGGGCGACCGCCTATGTCACTGCTGATCCAGTCCCCGGCGTCGGGGATTTGACTTTCATGCCCTGCATAATTCCAGGTGTTGACGAAAAAGTGTGTTTGTTCGAGCTGGAAAATTTCCTGATTGATGTACAGATCACGGTGTACCCGGTCGGGTTGCACCAGCGCCCTTACCGCATCCGGATTGTTCAGGTAAGTGGTCATGGATGATCTGTTTCTTTTCCTGGTTAACTTAGGGTACATATTGACTGAAAATCAAATTCGCAAAAACTGCTCCAGACCTTCTCTGTCAAAGGCATCTGACTGAAATACTGTTTCTCCATTGTCCAGTACCAGTACCTGGTGCATGACTGAAAGCAGAAATGTCAGATTTTGCTCAGCAATGATGAAGCTGGCACCTTGCTCGCAACGTTGCCGAACGTGAGCAGCCATCAAGGCGATGTTTTCCTGTTGTACACCCTCGGTGGGTTCATCCATCACGGTCAGGTCTGCGCCTTCAGCCATGACCCGGACAAAGGAAACCAGTTTTTTTTCACCCCCGCTCAATACACCTGACTTTTGATTCCGGCGTTGTCGCACCAAGGGAAAGCTGTAGAAAAAGGCTTGGCATGCATCCAGATTGCGCTGCCTGAGATTCAGATTTTCCGAAACCGTCAGCGCATCAAACACCACGGCTTCCTGCGGCGCATAGCTGATGCCCAGGTCGCGATTGACATAGGCCGGCGCTTTGCCCATCCTGCGACCCTGCCAGCTTACCGTCCCGCCGGCAATCGGCAAGTGGCCTGTGATCAGTCTGAGCAAGCTGGTTTTACCGACCCCATTTCTGCCCACAATGCCCAACACCTGACCCTGACCGAGGCTGAAGCTGACACCTCGCAGAACCAGCGTATCGCCATAGCCGCCGCTGATGTGTTGAACAACCAGGCCTGTTTTGTGATTCGGCTGAGCGGGCAGACTCATTTTTGCCCCCCTGCATAGACCGCTTGTACCAGTGGACTTTCTTGCATTTGCTTGAGAGTACCGTTGGCAAGCAATTGTCCCTGGTGAAGAACGAATACCTCGTTAGACAATCGCTGGACCGCGGCCATGTCGTGCTCAATAACAAGTGCCGTACTGCCCAGCCTAGACACGGCTTGCACAATCACTTCGATTTGTTGTTGTGTTTCAGCGGTGGACAGGCCTGCACATGGCTCGTCAAGCAGCAGCAGACGCGGCTCAGCCAGCAAAGTCATGGACAGTTCCAGCATTTGTCGCTGGCCCTGGGATAACTCCCCCGCAGGCTTGTCCGCCTGATCTGCCAGAAAAGTGAAAGTGTTTTCCAGAAAATCCAGCATGTCTGTGCGCCATTGCCTGGTGGTTGATTCAAGCAGTTGCCGCGCTTGCGCACGGTTTGACCACAGCGCAATNCGCAGATTGTCTGTTACGCTCAAGCCGTTGAACACCGAGGGGATTTGAAATTTTCTGCCTACTCCCGCCCGTGCCATGACATCCGCGCGATGACCCGTGACCCGTTGGCTGTCAAGAAAGATATCGCCGCTGGTGCGGGCCAGACGCCCGGTCAACACATTGAAGCTCGAGGTTTTGCCCGCGCCATTGGGGCCGATCAGGCAATAAACGCCAGCGTGTTCAACCGCCAGACTCAAGCCATTGAGAATGGAGACTTCATTTCTTTGTACCGATACATTGTCAAATCGCAGATGCACCGGCCCGCTGTCACCACCGCAGCTTTGTAAGGGGGGAGCCCGCAGGCCGGGTGTCTTTGGCGCGACAGCATAGACCGGGACATGCGTACCTGAACGCCTGTTGATGAACTGATAAGCATTGAGTAAAAGATGCGCCATGCCACCCGGAAAATACAACACCACGGCGATGAACAGCAAGGCAACCAGCACTTCCCAATGCACCCAGATTTCACGCAAGTCCGAGGATAGAAGGCCTATACCGACCGCACCCAGTAATGCACCGTAGGGACCGAAACGTCCGCCTACGGCAGTCCAGATCACCAGTTCGGCGGACAACTGAAAACCAATGGCCTGCGGGGTGACCAGGCCTTGTTGTGCCGCATACAAAAAACCTGCACTGCCGGCCAGTGCTGCGCTCAGCGCAAAGGCACCAGCCTTGAGCTTGTCGGTGGCAAAGCCGAAAAACTGCAAGCGGTTTTCGTTCTGCGATATTGCCAGCCACAGCGTACCCAGCGGTGTCTGATACAGCCAACTCAAAAGCGCCGTGCTGAACAAAACAAGCGCCACGATCAGAAAATACATACTGCTGTAGCGATCCAAGTCACCCAGTTGCGGGATATTCGCCAGTCCATTAAAACCGCCAGTCAGGCCGGTGAACTGGTTGGCAAGTTGCGCGCCCAGCATGGTCAAGGCCAACGTGATCAATGAAAAATCAGGACCACTGANATATTGACCTGCAAACACCAAGCGGGCAACCAGATAGGCCAGCAAAGCCGGGACCAAAATACTCAATGGCAACAACAGATAGAGCAGGGCATTGTCCTGCGCGTGTATAAATAACAGGCCAGCAACATAGGCTCCGAGGCCGAAAAAAAGTGCTTGTCCGAGAGGCAAAAAACCAAGTCGCCCCCAAACCAGCGCCACCCCTTGGGCAACCACGCCGTACAACAGATAGGTGCCTAGCTGGTAGGCCCGGAAATCATTGGTCACAAAAGGGACGGCCACCAGGCACAGCGCCAGTGTCAGCAAGCTTGCTGCTTGCTTAGCGGTTTGAAAGTAAGCCATGCGGACGCAGCCATAAAAAACCGATAGACAAAGTCAAGACCGCCAGGTAACCGTAGGTTTGATCCAGCATGGTGGATACCAGCACTTGTGTGCTGCCGATGATGCCGGCACCTGCAAACAAACCGGACAGGCTGCCTAGCCCGCCGACCACCAGCACAAAAAAACTGCCCAGCAGGTAGTCCATGCCCATTAAAGGTTCAACCCTGACCAGCGGAGCGAGCAAGGCGCCTGCCAGTCCTGTGCAAGCCACGCCGCAGACAAATGCCATGCACGCCTGGCGCTTGACATCTATACCTATGGCTTGTGCAAGAACCGGGTTGGCAACCGAGGCCTTGAGCCTGGTACCGGCAGTACTGTGTTTGTACCAAAGGCCAAGCATCAGCAAACCGCAAACAATGGCCAGCATCAGCGCCAACCTGTAGCTGGGGTAATCGACAGAAAATATTNGGGTGGATCCGCCGATTTGTTGAGTGATGTTTTGATACTGGCGTCCAAATACAGCCTCTATACCTTTGCGCACTAACAGGCTCAATCCCCAGGTGGCCAGCAAGGTATCCAGCGGTCTGGTTTGCAAAGGTCTGACCAGCCAGCGTTCAATCAGATAGCCCAGCGTTGCCGTCACCAGTATTGCCATCAATATGCCCCATCCGGCGGCAATCTGCATGCGCTGGGCAACCACCATGGCATAGGCACCTAAGGTCAAAAATTCGCCTTGCGCCATGTTCATCACGCCGAGCATGCCAAACACCATACCCAGTCCCAGTGCCACCAGCGATAGCACCAGGACATGGTAGACAAGATTAAGCAGCAAGGTGATGGTGGAACTGTCCATAAACTAACTTACTGTTTGAACTCAGGCACCGGCTGCTGACGCAAAGTAATCAGGCTTTGCAGTTCTTTCCTGCATCGACTTGTTTGAACACCTTGACGACTTTGAAACCGTTGCCTTCCGCTTTGGCCAGGTAAATGTCTTTTTTGCCGTGTCTTTGGTACATGGTGGTGTCGCCGCGCGGGCTGGAAAACCTGATGCCTTCGGCCGCTGTCTCCATTTTTTTCGGATCCATAGAGCCGGATTTTTTGGCCATGGCTTCCAGCAGCAAAAAGCCGTCATACACAGATTGCGCCAATGCGTTGAGGGCCGGAGCCTGGGCACCGAATTTCGCGCCATAGCGTTTAGCAAAATCAATCGCTGCCGGTGTGTCAATAGAGGCAAAGTAACCTGAAGAAGAATAAAGATTGGCTGCATTTTGCATGCCGATGCCACCCAAGGTGTTTTCTTCTATGAGCGTTCCTAGCCGGGTAACTTTGTCGGCCAGCCCGAAACTGGCAAATGCCCGGTTAAAGCCGACAGACGCACCGCCCACCAAGGTGATCAGAACAGCATCAGCGCCGCTGGCTTTGATTTTGGCAAGGTTGGCATCAAAGTTGTCTGTCGTGAACGGCAGGTATTCTTCACCGACCACTTTGCCTCCTGCTGAGGCGATGTATTGTTTGGCCTTGGCATTGGTGTCGCGCGGCCAGTTGTAGTCGTTTCCAATCAGGTACCAGTTTTTTAATTTGCGCTCTTTACTGAGCCAAGGGATGACCGGTTCCAACTGCTGTGTCGGTGTTTCTGCCAGCACCTGGGTACCCGGTGAGCATTCGCCACCCTCGTAAGTAGAAGTATAAATATATGGTACTTGCCCCTTGAACACACCGACCAGCGCACCACGAACCGCAGAGTCGTGCATGCCGACAAAGGCTTCCACCTGTTGCCCTTTCCATAGCTTGAGTGCACCCTGGCTGGCTTCTGCGGGCGGGACACCAGCATCACTGATGATCAGTTCAATCGGTCTGCCAGCCAGACCGCCACGGGCATTGATCTCGGCCACCGCCAATTCGCCGCAATTCTTGCTGGAAGGTCCGAACAAACCGGCCGGACCGCTCATGGGAATCATCAGGCCAACTTTGACCGGACTGGCGGCAAAGGCGAGATGCGGCAACAGCAGATCCGCCCCGACCAGACTACCTAGCGCCAGACTGTTTTGGATAAATGAACGACGTTTCATAAGTTAACTCCAATTCAAAACAAGGTGAATGAAAACAAAACAAGGGGCAGTCATGCCCGCGCGGACAACACTCAGGAAAAATGACCTTTGGGGATGGGCAGAGGACCCAGAACGCTTTCCANGGCTTGCGCAATCGCCAGCAAGCGTGCATCAGAACCATGCGGACCATCGAGCTCCAGACCCACAGGCAAAGCGCTGCGGGTCAGGCCTGCAGGAATGCTGATACCCGGGATACCGGCATTACTCCCGGGGTCAGTATTGCGAATAAAGGTGAAAAAAGTGGGTACCTGTTCAGACCCGAGCAAGACGGTTTCATCCTCACCGATCGGACGGGCAGGCAAAGGCGATGTGGGAAACAACATGGCATCCACTTGCTTATCGGCGAAGTAGCTGGCGTAGTTGATTTGCAGCAGCTTGCGGCTGCGCAATGCCTGTTCATACACCTCTTGAGGTATGGCACCTTCACCCAGTAAAGAACTCATCAAACCTGCGACATCCGGACTGCCAATGCCGGCGACCAGTTCAGGCATGCTTAGCGTATAGCCGCTTTCTTTCAAATAAACGGGCAGATCCTGCATCACTTCATACAAGGCCACAGGAAAACCGACTGCGCCATTGAGCTCAGCAAGCTCGGCCACTTCACCTTCAACCCAGTGCACGCCGGCGACGGACAGGCTTTGAATGGCCTGCTCAATCACAGCTTGCAATTCACTGTCCAACCCGGTGAAAAAGTAAGTCCTGGGCAGACCGATACGCAGGCCGCGTAAATCAACAGCAGCGCTGGTCTGCGCTTTACCTGACAACAGTTGATCGAGCAATTGAATGTCAGCCACACTGCGGGCAATCGGGCCCGGCGTATCCCGGGTGTGTGAAATCGGCAGAATGCCACGCTGGCTGTAACGATCCATGCTTGGGCGAAAACCGGTGACACCGCATAGCGCGGCAGGCAATCTGACAGATGCGCCGGTATCTGTACCGATGGCGGTAGGCACCAGTCGCCCGCCGACGGCCGCCGCCGAGCCGCCGCTGCTGCCCCCCGGGATCAGGTCGGTTTGCCAGGGATTGCGCGCAGCTCCGGTGACAGCGTTGTTGTTGGTGATACCTAAAGCCAACTCGTGCATATTGTTTTTACCGGCCAAAATGGCACCGGCATCGAACAACTGACGGGCCACGGGGGCGTTTTCTGTAGGGGTTTTTCCCTTGAGTGCCCCGGTGCAACCGGTGGTCGGCAGGCCTGTGGTGTTGATGTTGTCCTTGAGAGCGATGGGGATACCGGCAAGCAGCTTGGCCGCATTCCGGCTTGCACCCGAGGCATCTGCTGCGACTGCCTCTTTGAGCATTTGCCCGGTATCGCGCGCAACAAAGGCATTGAGCGAAACCGCATCTGGCTCACTGCGCAAGAGTTCAGTGACATATTCAGTGGCGGAAAAAGTGCCCTTGACCATGTGAGCCCGGGCTTCAACGATGGTTAGTTCTTTGAGGTTCATGGCTGGTTTCTTTGCAGAAAAGGCTTGAGGGGTATGACTAAGGGATATAGTCCGCACCATATCGGTTATTCAAGTGCTTAGACATCCTCATGATTGATGATAGGGTTTCCACTTGTGTTTAAAATATTGCTGCTTGAAACTGTTTATCGGAACAAGCCATGTACCTCTCCCCAGCCAAATTAAAAATACTGTCTAAGGTGATCAAAACCCTGGCGGAACCCTACGGGGAAGCACAAGTCAGGGAATTGGTCGGCCATCAATTGCTTGAATTGCTGGATGCTGATTACTACGCCTCGTATGTATGGAATGATGTTGAAATGCGATTTGGCAACAGGGTCGCGCTGCATATGGACGACACCAACCTCGGGCGCTATGAAAACTATTACCAGTTTCAGGATCCGATCACGCCCATCATGCAAAAAATGCGCTGTCCTGTGCTGGTCGAAGAAGTAATGCCTCAAAACGATTTGATAAAAACCGAATTTTTCAATGATTTTTTGGCTTTGGACGGGCTTTATTGGGGAGTCAATTTGTACGCTTGGCAGGGTACGGTTAATTTGGGTGATATGCGAATCTGGCGGCATCGTCGGCGGGACCGGTTTGACCGTGAAACACTGGATATTCTGGAATTGCTCAAGCCTGCATTCACTGCGGCATTGAGCCGGGCCCGACACAATGGGTTGTTTGTCGATAGCGCTCAGGATGATTCACTTGAAATGGAGTTCGATCTGCTGGAAGGCAGCGCCAGATTGCCGGTCAAGTCTTTGTTAAGCATGAGAGAAAACGAAATTGCCGGGCTGGCCGCCGCCGGCTTTAGCGACAAGCAGATCGCCAAAAAGCTAGGCATTGCTTTTACAACGGTAAGAACGCACTTGGGTCATGCTTTTCGCAAACTCGGCGTAGACAACCGAGTCCAATTGGTTGAGCGCTTGTCCACGCTCAAACCGGATGAGAATCACAAAGGGGCAAGAAATTAATGCTTACTCATTGCTGATCTAAAGCTGCGATGGCAACACCGCGTTTTTTCGCTGCTTTGCGCAAATCCTTGTCGAGAGTGGCTAAAGGACAGGACAAGTGTTCAGCCAGCAATAGATAAGTTGCGTCGTAAGCCGATAGATCAAGCTCATACGAACTCAATGTAAAAAAACATCACTGGCATTCCCCCAATTTTGGTACTCACTCTCAATAACGCACTTTGACGACCTTCGATCTTATGGGGGGCTCAGCTACTAGGGACAGGTAGGGGGTGTCCAGAGTCTGGACGCTTTGACGTGTGTTGAATAACCTTGGTACGGATCGGAAAGAATAAGTATTGAAAATTTAAAAAACCGCACGTAAGTGAAATATAGGATCTCGATAAGAACAAACACCATTCATATTCGTACTTGACTACCGTAAATCTGAGGTAACGATACTTGCCTCAGAAACAGCGGCCCATTTCTTAATTTCATCTGATATGAACATTCCGAATTGGTCGGGTGTCATTGGATAGGTTCTGCACCTTGCTAAGCCAAGAGAAACAACATTGTTATTTTTATTGGTTCATCCTAGCAATCCATAGCGATGCGCCCTGCGGGCCATATTTTTCTTGATGTGGCATATATCTGGGAACTCTAAAGGTGTCACCTTGGTGCAGATGGATCGGGTTTCCATTCATGGTGAGCCAAATCTCTCCTTTGACGATGAATCCGAACGCTTCAAAGGGATGTTCGTGGAGAGGAGTCTCGTGATTGGCTTCCCATTCACGGGCTAAAACTTCGTCAAATCCCTCAGCCATAGTGGCTGCTTTAAATTGTTCAAAGGTTTTCATAAGGCCTCCTTGACTCGATTGGATAGGCAAATACAGGCATTGTCAAATTAGGAATTAACCGATTTAGCACTAAAAATTAGTTCAAAGGGATGCATTGTTGATAGTCATAAGGGATTACTCTATTCTTGGGGATCAGTTGCAGGGCTATTCTTTAAACAAGGAAATATCAACGGCTACTAAGGAATTAAGGATGATCCCCACCAACGTCAGTGACCCCAATTATTTCCATAAAGTTGTCGATTGCCAGTGGGCTTGCCCAGCGCATACGCCAGTTCCTGAGTACATCCGGTTAATAGGACAAGGTCGTTATAGCGACGCCTATATGGTGAATTGGGTGTCGAATGTTTTTCCAGGCATATTAGGTCGAACCTGCGATAGGCCTTGTGAGCCCGCATGCCGTCGCGTTAGGGTTGAAGAGAACAATGGTGAAAAGCCTGAGCCCGTCGCTATTTGTAGGCTAAAGCGAGTAGCTGCTGATCACAAAGACGATATACGNCATCGATTACCCAGCATTGCNGCTTCNAATGGTAAAAAGATTGCGTGTATCGGTGCGGGTCCTGCCTCTTTGACGGTTGCTCGGGACTTGGCNCCGCTGGGATATGACATCACCGTNTTCGATGCCGAGGACAAAGCAGGCGGGTTTATTCGTTCGCAAATTCCAAGATTTCGACTGCCAGAAGAGGTGATCGACGAAGAAACCGGATACATACTGGATTTGGGCGTGAAGTTTGTCCCAAATCACCGTGTTGCATCGATGAAAGATTTGCTAAATCAAGACTTCGATGCAATTTTTGTAGGCACCGGTGCGCCAAGGGGCAGAGATCTAGAAATACCTGGCAGAAAAGAAGGCGCTGCAAATATCCATATTGGTATTGATTGGCTCTCATCTGTCTCGTTTGGACATATCACGCAGATCGGTAAGCGTGTCATTGTGCTCGGTGGAGGAAATACAGCCATGGATTGCTGTCGTTCATCTCTGCGTTTAGGCAGTTCAGATGTCAAGGTGATCGTGCGTAGCGGTTTTGATGAGATGAAAGCATCTCCTTGGGAAAAAGAAGACGCGATTCACGAAGGTATTCCGATACTTAATTTTCATGTGCCAAAGTCTTTTGAAATTAAAAATGACAAATTAATGGGGATGAAGTTTGAGAAAGTGCATGCGATATTTGATGAAAAAGGTAGACGCTCTTTGGTGCCGACGGGTGAGCCTGATGTGTTCATCGAGTGCGACGATGTGTTGCTTGCAGTGGGGCAAGAAAATGCATTTCCATGGATAGAGAGAGACTGTGGCATTGAGTTTGACCAATGGGGCTTGCCAGTTTTGGGTAAGCAATCCATGCAGACCACAATGCCGAGTGTCTTTTTTGGTGGCGATGCTGCCTTTGGTCCTAAAAACATCATTACCGCTGTAGCCCATGGCCACGAGGCGGCTGTCTCCATAGACATCTTTATCAATGATTTAGACGTCAATGCACGACCTGCACCTGCTACCAATTTGATGTCGCAAAAAATGGGTATCCATGAGTGGAGTTACCACAACGATGTCTCTGAAGACCATCGCTTTAAGGTGCCATGGGCCAATGCGGAAAAGGCATTGGCAAGTATCCGAGTCGAGGTAGAGCTGGGTTTTGATGCGGCAACGGCCTTCAAAGAAGCGCATCGTTGTTTGAATTGCGATATCCAGACGGTCTTCACGCATGAAACATGTATCGAGTGTGATGCCTGTATCGATATTTGTCCGATGGATTGCCTCACCATCACCAACAATGGCGAAGAACCAGATTTGCGACAACGATTGCGCGCACCTACCTCACATGAAGACCAAGATTTGTATGTCTCGGAAACACTGAAGTCTTCGCGGGTCATGGTCAAGGATGAAGACGTATGTTTGCACTGTGGACTTTGCGCTGAACGCTGCCCAACAGGTGCTTGGGATATGCAGAAATTCTTATTGACCA
>JGI25925J51416_10000344_pt1 | contig 11442 bp, 13 predicted proteins | sample LauGreFaBDMM15DN_2_FD_51416 | JGI IMG/M metagenome (IMG submission 51416) | reverse complement strand
GCGCGAGTAGTTAAAGAGGAGAAGTTACTTGAGCAGGTAATTAAACCCGCGGTGGTAGCGCCATATGAATCAGAGTCACTACGAGAGATAATTGGCAACTCAGATTATGCCCAACTGCGTAGTAATAAGCGCATTAGGTGGGGCAGTAATTTCCCATCAGCAACAGATGCAGATCACTTCTTAGTTGAATTAGTAAAGATACGCGCACAGGCTAATCAAGTTTTACTTTTACTACCTGATGAATCGGACATATCTAGATTTATGCCATTGTTAGCAGAGCATTTTGGTGATCTAGTTATAGAGCTAGGCTCTCATTTAAGTAAGGGCGTGCGGTATCGAAATTATTTAANGGCAAATCTACAATCTCCTAAGGTAATAATCGCTACCCGAAGTGGTGCCTTTACCGCACTGGGTGAAGATGCAACTGTGATTGTGGTTTCAGATCTTGATCAATCCCATTATGAGCTACATGCTCCGGGCTGGAATACTCGTGATGTTACATTACTTAGAGATAGCAAGACATCAGTCATCTTTATCTCACCCTCCCACTCACTTGAGATTGCTAGATTAATTGAGATTGGTTGGCTTGATAAGAAGGTTTATAAGGTTAAGACAAGCCAGAAATATATAACGGGGGAGAGCGGTAATTCATATATTTTGGCGATTAAAAATGGCTCTAGTAAAGGCAATGTATTGGTTTCAGTAGCTGAGAAGGGGTACGCAAATTTATTTCTCTGTGCTACCTGTCGCAATACCGCCACATGCGAGTGTGGGGGAAAGTTACAGATTGATAGTGTTAAGAAGATTCCTAAGTGTTACCTTTGCGAAAAGATTTATAAGGAGTTCAAGTGCTCATACTGCTCTGGAAATCGGCCATTTGTAATTGCTAAAGGAATTGACCGAACAGCGGAGGAGATTGGGCGCGCTATTTCTAGTGCATCAATTTTGATCTCATCTGGTAGTAAGAAGATTCAATCTCTGCCACCTGGTAAGCATGTTGTTTTGGCTACCGCTGGCTCTGAACCATCAGGGGTATATAGCGCTGTTGTAATGCTAGATGGTGAGCGAATTTTTAATCGACCCTCACTTAGAGCAGAGGAGTTAGCTAAGTTTCATTGGTTCTCACTTCTTGCTCGAGCATCATTTGACGCCCAAGTTTTTTTCTCCTTACCCAATCATCATCCAGTAGTCCAAGCGTTAATTAGGGCAGATTCATCAACTGCTGCCACATATGAGTTAGAGAGTAGGAAACAATCTAAGCTGCCGCCCTATTATCGAGTTGCAGTTGTAATTGGAGATTCTGCGGAGATATCAAAGTTTGCGGAAAATCTACGAAACACCAAAAATTATGAGATTACTGGACCAGTTTCTGTTGACTCATATCAGAGTAAATTACTGATAAGGGTTGGCTTACCAGAGGCACAATTGTTAGTAGATCTACTTGATGATATTACTAAGGTGCAGGGAGTNAAAGGTAGAAAAATCTTTAAGGTCAGATTCGACCCCTTTGATCTCTAAGCATATTTCTGAAGTATCATTGGCTTATGGCACTTCAACCAATTAGATTATTTGGCGACCCAGTATTAGTTACCCCAGCTAGTGAGGTAATTGATTTTGATAAAGAGTTGCGCCAATTAGTTGCAGACTTAACTGAGACTATGCAGGCTGCTCCTGGTGCTGGGCTTGCTGCTCCGCAAATTGGGGTACCGCTTAGAGTATTTGTTTGGGATATTAATGATGAGCTTGGCCATCTGATAAATCCATCCCTTGATTTGAGCGANGAGTTACAAGAGGGTGAAGAAGGGTGCTTATCNTTTCCAGATTTAGTTTATGAAACACCAAGAGCATTTAGGGCAGTGGCTAAGGGATTTAATATGTATGGGGAGCCAGTGGTTGTTGAAGGAACTGAGTTNCTGGCTAGGTGTCTGCAGCATGAGACTGATCATTTAAATGGAGTTCTATTTATAGATCGGATGAAATCTGAACAACGTAAGATTGCAATGAAAGAGATTCGCGAGTCAGAGTGGTTTGGCCTAGCTAGTATCGATGGAAGCACTCCAATAATTAAAACCTCACCCCACTCCACCTTTGGTTTGGGACTATAAAACTTTGAAGCTTTTTGTTGCATCATCCTCATTAGTTGCTAAGCCACTTATCTCAACCCTTTTGGCAGGTAAGGATCATCAATTATTGGGATTAATAACAAATCCTGATAAAGCAACTGGTCGGGGCATGCAGATAGAGGCTAATGAGTTAGCCACTTGGGCACAGAGTGAGAAAATTCAAACTTATAAACCCAGTACTCATGATGAGATCAGATTAATTATTGAGAAAGATAAACCAGATTTAGTAATTACGATTGCATATGGGCAGTTAATTCCAGAACCATTATTAGATTTACCAAAACATGGCTGGATAAATGTTCATTTTTCTACCCTTCCTAAATGAATAAGTATTTTCAAACTTGAAAGAGGATGGATACTGGTCCGATCTATCTTATGCAATCAGTTCAGATTGAAAGTAGTGAAAGGAGTGAGGAGTTACTAGAGCGCTTAAGCATTCTCGGTAGCTCATTAACTTTAGACAGCCTTACTCTTATCTCTGATGGCTTCACACCACAAGCTCAATCTGCGCAGGGTGTAAGTATTGCGCCAAAATTTAAGAAGAGTGATGGCCAACTAGATTGGAGCCAGAGCAGTGAGCAGATATTTAATCGCTATCGCGCCTTGTCAGATAATCCAGGTGTTTGGTCGATGCTTGCAGATTTACGAATAAAAATTGATTCGCTGCGGCCTTCCTATGCTTCAGATCAATTAAAGCCAGGAGAGATCTTAATTGATAGCGAGAAGTTTTTTGTTGGCACCTCTACCAATGTTATTGAGATAGTTAGATTAACTCCGGCTGGGCGAAATCAGATGAGCGCAGCTGAATTTATTAGAGGATTGCCAAATAGGTCAGGCCTATCTCTTGGGTAAACCAAATCCAACCCCAACGCGACTAACTGCATATGAGTTGGTCCACCAAGTAAATCGGCAGGGTGCGTATGCAAACCTTAGGCTGCCAGAGCTACTTGCTAAATCAAAGATGACGCAGGCTGATAAAGCATTTACAACTGAGTTAGCTTATGGTTGCTTAAGAATGCAAGGCCAACATGATTACATTGCAGCGAAATATCTAGATCGGCCATTTTCTGAAGTTGATGAGAAGATTCAAGATTTACTGCGCATAGGTATCCATCAAATTACTCAGATGCGAGTTGCTTCTCACGCTGCGGTCTCTGAGACAGTTGAGGTTGCAAAGTTAGTTGCTGGTGAGTCAAAAGCCTCTTATGTGAATGCAATTTTAAGAAAGGTGAGTGAAGCAAATAATGATCTGTCAGAATTGAAAGATAGGCCAGTATTGGAGAGATTGGTTATTCAATATAGTCATCCAGAGTGGATAATCTCATCATTTTATGACCAACTTCAAGATTGGCAAAAGGTGGAGGAGCTTTTGGCGGCAAATAATCTTCCAGTAAAACCAGATGTAATCTCCTGGCCTGGTAAATCCTCAATTGCGGAGTTAATCACTTTAGGAGCAACTGCAATCGATGGTTTTGTAAATGGAGTTAATCTGCCAGGCATTCCATCTGAGTTTGAACCAATTATTACCCGCAGGGCTGGAGTGCAGGATCGGGGATCTCAATTAGTTGTTGAGAATTTTCTGGCAACTGCAACTGCTGGCTTATCTTGGCTTGATATGTGTGCTGGCCCTGGCGGTAAGGCTGCATATCTTTTTCATTCCCTTACAAGCTCTGATCCAACTGCAACATTTCTAGCAAATGAGCCAATTTCACATCGAGCGGAGTTGGTAAAAAGAGTGGTAAATAACCAACAGGTAGTAAGTTTTGATGCAACTGATGCAAAGAATTTTTCTCAGAGATTTGATCGGATATTAGTTGATGCCCCTTGCACCGGACTTGGCGCCCTTCGAAGGCGTCCTGAAGCAAGGTGGCGAAGGACAATAAAGGATCTTAAAGAGTTGGTCTTACTGCAACGACAACTTTTATCATCTGCGTATGCGCTTCTAAACCCAGGTGGAGTTATTGCGTATGTAACTTGCTCACCTCATCTTGCAGAAACTAAGGGGCAGGTTCTTGATTTTTTAAGTACCTACCCAGATATGCAACTACTACCAATGCAAAGCCTGCCCCTTGCCCATAATCGAGGAGTTTTACCTGATGGCACGGTTCAACTTTGGACACACCTAGACCAATCAGATGCCATGTTTATGGCTCTTCTTAAAAAGGTGGGTTAAATACTCCTCATGAGCAACAAAAATTCAATCTTGATAACTCCTAGCATTTTAAATGCAAATTTTGATGATTTAGAGAGTGAGATTGCAAATATTTCACAGGTCTCTGATCTACTTCATTTAGATGTAATGGATAATATATTTGTTCCGAATTTTACTTTTGATTTTAAGAGAGCAAAAGAGATTATTGATTTCTCAAAATTATCAGTTGATGCCCACCTAATGATTGCTGATCCAGATGATATGGCGCCAAAGTATGCCCAAGCAGGATGTGCCTCTGTGACATTTCACTATGAAGCGGCTAAAGATTCGCGCATAATTATTAAAAACATAAAATCAAATGGCGCAAAAGCCGGTATTGCAATTAAGCCTGGAACAAAGTTTTCTCAGATTGAAGAGTTTATAGATGATATTGATATGTTACTAATTATGACTGTTGAGCCAGGTTTTGGTGGTCAATCTTTTATGCATGATCAGGTGGATAAGGTCGCTAAGGCTAGAGATCGAATTAATCAATGTAAAGAGCCTTTGCCAATACTTCAGGTAGATGGTGGAATTACATTGGAAACTATTGGCGAGGCAGCATCTGCTGGTGCAAATTGTTTTGTAGCAGGAAGTGCTGTTTATAAATCTAGTAATCCAGCAGATATGGTTGAGCAGTTACGAAAGATTGCAGTTAATAGTTTTAAGTTTTAACCGGGGATTCCCATTAGTAGTAAGACTGCTGAAAGATCAGCTGTATTTATCGTTGTTGCCGCAGCTGCTGCAACCTTAGGCTTTGCATTAAACGCTATTCCAAGCCCTGCCGCCTCGATCATATCTAGATCATTTGCGCCATCGCCAATTGCAACTGTTTGAGATAATTCCACCTGCTCACTCTTTGCAAAATCAATTAGAGCTTGCCGCTTTGCAACTTTATCAATGATCACACCTTCAATCTCACCAGTTAGTTTCCCGTCTTTAATGGCTAGCTTATTTGCTTGATAAAAATCAATCTTTAAATCTTTAAGGATTGGCTCGATTACATCAATAAATCCACCAGAGACAACTCCTACCTTGTGACCTTGTGCATGAAGGGTTTGAATCAATTTCTCAGCACCGGTAGTCAGCAAAATCTCCTTCCTTACCTTTGCAATTACTGATACATCTAAATCTGCCAAGTAATGCGACTCTACTCTTTAGCGCTTGTGCAAAATCTAACTCACCAGCCATTGCAGCAGCGGTAATTTTAGATACTGCTGCTTCCTGATTTGCATGCTTTGCTAGTAGATCAATTACCTCCTGCTCAATCAAAGTGGAATCCATATCTAGTACAACAAGGCGCTTACTATTTCGCGCTCTGCCGCCTGGCTCAACTGCTAGATCAATTTGGTTGGCGATTGCCACACTTGCTAATGCTCTTTGCACCTCTTTGATTGAATGGTTAGAAATTGTTAGATCAAGCTCAATTGCGGTCACAGGAGCAGTTGCAGTTCTTCTAATTGCTGTGATATTTCCATTCAAATTGGCAATCTCAGCAGCAACCGCTGCAACTCCAGATGGTTTTAATCCATCACCAATAATTACCACTCTCAGTGATTCAGCTTCTTGGCTTTTCTGCTCCTGCTGCTCAAAATCAATAGCGATATCTAAGCCAATCTCTTTTTCTAATACCTTAAGCTCATCAGAGATTGCTTGAGCATGTGCTTGGTCTAGAGTAATTAAAACTGTTAGAACAAGGCGATCTCGGATAATCAGTTGCTCAATATCTAGGATGGTGATCGCAAATTGTGCCAGCGCACTCATCAGCCTTTGTGTAATACCTGGGTGATCTTCGCCTGAAACCAGAATCAGTCCAGTAAAGGCGGGGTTATTTCTATTAGGCATTGGCTCAGATTAACTGTAATACCCTGCTCGGGGCGGTATCTTTCATCCCTATGGGTGCGATATTGGAGTTATCTGATGTCACAGTTCGCCGGGGCGAGCGGATTATTCTTGGCCCGCTAAATTGGCAGGTATTAGAAGGTCAGCGGTGGGTAGTTCTTGGACCAAATGGAGCTGGCAAGACCACCTTGTTACAAATCTGTTCCTCATTGATTCATCCAACCTCTGGTCAGATCAAAATATTAGGGGAGCAATTAGGAAAGGTAGATGTCTTTGAATTACGAACTCGAATTGGCTTAACCTCCTCTGCGTTAGTTGAATATATTTCTCCTGATGAGTTGGTTATGGATGTGGTACTAACTGCTGCATATGCAATGTTAGTAGGTGGCAAGAAAAATATGATTTATGGGATGAATCAAGAGCTATGGCATTGCTAACCGCATTAGGAGTTAGAGAGTTAGGTGAGCGATTATTTGGCTCATTAAGTGAGGGAGAGAAAAAACGAGTGCAGATTGCTCGGGCTTTAATGGCAGATCCAGAGTTACTTCTATTAGATGAGCCGGCATCATCCCTTGATTTAGGAGGGCGGGAGGATTTGTTAAAGCGAATTGCCACCTTTGCAAGTGATCTGTTAGCACCAGCTACTGTAATTGTTACCCACCATATTGAGGAGATTCCAACTGGCACAACTCACGCACTTTTATTGCGCGAAGGGGCGGTAATTGCGCAAGGATTTATTAACTCCGTTATTACTGATAGTAATTTGACTATGGCTTATGGGTTGCCAATCACAGTTACTTCAGAGGGTGGTCGGTTCTTCGCTCGTGCCCGCTGATCTGCTCTCACATCTGCCTAAGCAGTGGCATCAAATTGTTGATCAAGAGCTATTAAGGCAGATTTCGGCAAAGTTAAGTGGTGATTTTATTCCTGCAGCCGAAGATCTCTTTGCAGCCTTTAATCTGCCACCTGCTGATGTGAAGGTGGTAATCGTTGGCCAAGATCCTTATCCAAACCGGCAGCACGCAATGGGGCTGGCTTTTTCAGTAAGAGAAAGTGTGAGCCCTCTTCCGGCCTCACTTAAAAATATCTTTACTGAGTTAGAGAGTGATCTTGGTATTAAACCTAGCAATGGGGATTTAAGTAGATGGGTATCGCAAGGGGTGCTGCTACTTAATAGAGCGCTAACNGTTAAGCCGGGNGAGCCTGCTTCACACTCAAAGATTGGCTGGCATGAGTTGACTGAGGTTATTATAAAAAATGTTGCACAATCAGGTGCCATAGGAGTTTTGTGGGGCAATGATGCGCAAACTTTAGCTAAGTATTTTTCTAANGATGATTTATTTACCGCCCCACACCCAAGTCCGCTCTCGGTNTATCGNGGGTTTTATGGTTCAAAGCCATTTAGNAAGGTTAATAATCGTTTAGTTGAAAAGGGTTTAACACCTATTAAATGGTAAAGGGGCGCATCATAAGATGCGCCCCTTTATTCTAAGTTAGCTTATGCAGTCCAAATATTAATTGGAGCTTGCAGGAAGTAAACCATGAATAATCCAGAGACTAGGTACATCAAAGGATGAATTTCCTTTGAGCGGCCTTGGAATAATCGAATTACTACATATGTAACAAATCCTGCTCCNATACCTACNGAAATATTGTAGGTAAATGGCATCAAGATAATTGTTAAGAATGCAGGAATTGCAATTCCAAGATCATCCCAATCAATTCCCTTAATTTGAGCCATCATTAAGAAACCAACAATTACAAGTGCTGGGGTAGCAGCTTCGTAAGGGATGACTGCAACAAGAGGTGCTAAGAAGGTTGTAAGCAGGAATAGAACTCCAGTAACAACTGAAGCAAGTCCTGTTTTGGCACCTTCACCAACACCAGCAGCTGATTCGATGTATGAGGTGTTAGATGAAACTGAACCAGCACCACCGGCAGCTGCAGCAATTGAGTCAACTAGAAGAATGCGTTGTGCACCTTCAACATTGCCACTGCGATCAACTAAGCCAGCTTGGTGACCAATTGCAGTCATTGTTCCCATTGTGTCGAAGAAATCTGCTAGTAAAAGTGTGAATACTAGAAGAAGTGCAGCAACTAATGAGATTCGGTCAAATCCACCTAGGATGTTGAAATCTCCAATAATGTCAAACTTAGGTGTAGCAGCAATTGTTTCAGGTACTGCTGGAACGTTTAGATTCCAACCCTTTGGATTTACTGCTCCAGTTGCGCCATTAAATAGTGGCCCAATCTTGAAAGCTGATTCAACAAGTANTGCAAGAACAGTGGAGAGAACTATTCCAATCAGAAGTGCTCCCTTTACCTTCTTAACAGTTAATCCGATCATTAAGAACAGACCAAATGCGAAGACAACTACTGGCCAACCTACAAGGTTTCCATTATCGCCAAGTGTTACCGGTACTGGTCCAGATCCGGTTCTGCGAACGAAACCAGCATCAACTAGACCGATAAGTGCGATGAAAAGACCAATACCAACTGAGATAGCGATCTTTAATTGACTTGGAACCGCTTTGAAAACTGCAACGCGGAATCCAGTCAGTACTAAAATAAGAATAATTAAGCCTTCAAGGACAATAAGTCCCATGGCATCTGCCCAGCTCATTTTGGATGCAATTCCAACTGCAACGAAGGTGTTTAGACCTAGGCCAGTTGCTATGGCTAATGGAAAGTTAGCGACTACGCCCATCAGGATGGTCATAACGCCAGCAATAAGTGCGGTAGCGGCTGCAACTAATGCAAGATTAGGAGCATCGCCTCCGCCAATGAATTTTCCATCGGCATCTTTAGCAAGACCGATGATGAGTGGATTTAGCGCAACNATGTATGCCATGGTGAAAAATGTGACGACTCCGCCACGAACTTCACGAGCTACGGTTGAGCCACGCTGACTGATTTTAAAGAAGCTATCAAGCATGGAATGTACCCTTCTGTTTTTTTAACATGGTGTTTTCGACATGTTGTCAGATTCGGTCTAACAAGCCGAGGGGGATGCTCTAAATCTATTGGCTACTTCGTGGTAAGGCGATCTACGACACCAAGAGAAATCGCTACCGATTGACCAATAAGTAGTGCAAATAGCGCTGTNCCGATCCCAACTGAGCCTCCCAAAGTAGCGCCCACGCTTAGCGCAGCTACCTCAATCATTAGTCGAACCCTGCCTACTCGGACCCCAGTTTTATAGTGCAAGCCAGTCATCANNCCATCACGGGGACCAGCGCCAAGGCCGCAGGTTATATATAAAGCAGAGCCAACTCCAACTAATGCAATGCCAAAGAGCACATAAAAATACTTTAGAGGCAAGTTATCAACCTCAGGTATTAAAAATAAACCTAGCTCAACCGATGCTGCAATCACAACAATATTTGCCAAGGTACCAAAACCTGGTCGTTGCCGCAGTGGAATCCAAAGTAATAAAACACTAACTGAGACAAAAATGTTGACTCACCAATATTTAATGGAGAGTGCAGAGATATGCCCTCCGAGAGGACAATCCATGGTGAGTTGCCAAGTCCAGTTACAACCAAAAATGCTTCACCAATACCAAATATTGTCAGGCCAAATACCAAGATTACAAGTCGTTGTATGTGGTGCTTACCAACGCCTAATGACCAGGTTGAATCAGCACGCCATGGTGTATTTGGAATTGTTCGAGAGGGTTTGAGAAAACTTGCAACTTTAGCCAACCAGTTTCTGCTATCACCAGTTGAACTCACTGCTAAACTCTATCTTATATAACCTCTATAGATGGGTCTCTTTTGGATTTCACTTACACTCAGGCGATTATTATCGGATTTATTCAAGGTATAACTGAGCTCTTTCCAATATCAAGTTTAGGTCATGCAATCTTGATTCCTGCCTGGATTGGTGGATCTTTTAGAGAGTTTATAAGTGAAGAGAATAAAGCGTATTTACTTATAACAATTGCAATGCATTTAGCTAGCTCTATTGCATTGTTTTTAGTATTTCGAAGGCGTTGGTTTAATTTAATTGGCGGAACATTTATCGCTATTAAGAGTAGAGGTTTTCAATCTACCCAATTTAGAGTGCTTAGCTACATTTTAATTGCCACTATTCCAGTTGGCGCCTTGGGTTTGATATTTGGCGACTACTTTCAAAGCATCTTTGGAAAGCCAGCCTTTTCGGCAGCCTTTCTAACGATAAATGGTTTATTACTAATTGCTGCAGAGCGCATGTCAAAAGGCTCAGCTGTTGTACAGACAGGTGACTCTGACTCCCAGATTGATCAAAATATAAATTCAAAATCCGCCCTAGCAATTGGCTTTGGCCAAAGCTTGGCATTATTTGCTGGTATTAGCAGATTTGGTATAACAATGAGTGCTGGTCTTCTACGCAAACTAAACCACTCTGTCGCTTCAGATTTTGCATTCCTACTATCCTTACCAGTAATTGTAGGAGCATCAATTGTTAAATTACCTGAGCTTTTCACAACAGATGCCAATGAGTTACTAGGTCAAATTTTAGTAGGTTCAGTTGTCTCCTTTATCGCCACCTATATCAGTGTTACTTTTTTGGTGAGATGGTTTAAAACTAAGACCTTATATCCCTTTGCGATTTACTGTTTAATATTTGGTATTGCATCCTTTCTAAGGTTCTCTTAATGTTTCCAGGAATCGGTACTGTTTTAAATATATTAGCGATTATTATTGGCGGCACACTCGGTGTCTTTATTGGTGGCAGGATAAGTGAGAAGCTACGTAATCTAATTACCGATGTTTTGGGCTGTGTCACAATTATTTCAGCAGCAGATGCCTTATCTGCCTATTGGGATAAGGATCTACAAAGTGCAATGCCCAGCGGCTGGGTGATATTAGTTGTGATATTTTCATTACTTATTGGCGCCCTGATTGGATCACTCCTTCGGATTGAGGAGCGGCTAGAGAATTTGGGAGTCTCATTAAAGAAAAGATTTAGCAGCGATAGTGGCTCAAATTTTGTGGATGGCTTTGTCTCGGCCTCATTAATATTTGCAATTGGCCCACTTGCTATCTTAGGAAGTATTTCAGATGGAATGGGCACTGGAATTGATCAGTTAGTTTTAAAGAGCACTCTAGATGGCTTTACCTCACTAGCCTTTGCCGCATCCTTAGGGTGGGGAGTTGCTTTATCCTCTTTGCCAGTTGGTATTTATCAATTTATTTGGACAGCAATTGGATTGTTCCTAGGCTCTATTTTGGCCAGTTATCAAGTTTCAGCGATGACCGCTGTTGGTGGAGTTTTGTTGATTGGTATAGCCCTTAGGTTGCT
>JGI25925J51416_10000340_pt1 | contig 11519 bp, 5 predicted proteins | sample LauGreFaBDMM15DN_2_FD_51416 | JGI IMG/M metagenome (IMG submission 51416) | reverse complement strand
CAATTTGCAGTTGATGCCATTTCAAAAAATACCGACCCTTGTGTATTAACAATCAAAGCTGAAGATACCGACTCTGCATTGGCTTATGATGCAACCAAGACGTTCAACATTTCGACAAGGTCATATACTACAGATTCAATTCGTTGGACCGTAGGAGGCGCTACTTGGAGCACCGTAGGCTCTGCTACCGCAGACCAAAGGACCCCGAATATCGCTGCGTTAATTAACAAAATAACAAGCCGTCCAGGTTGGAAATCAGGCAACAGTTTCGCTGTAAGCATTGTTGGATCAGGAACTAGAGAAGTAGAGTCTTTTGATGGTGATGCTCCGAAAGCTCCCTTGCTCTTTTTAGAGTATTTCTCGGGTTCAACAACTGTTATACCAAAACCAAAAACAACCGACTATCCTATCGCAACAAAATCGGAGTGGTTATACCAAGACAGTGGTTTTGATTTATCAACTACTTGGAAAGACAAGGTATACCTGAAGGATAGTTTATGGAATTTTGGGTCATCACCTCTTGGTTATGGGCATCCCACCAGCACCTCTACCACTATCTTATCCGGCGCTGCTAACAATAAGACCATCACGCATTATTTCAGAAAAGCGTTCAATGTTGTCGATTTGTCTTTGGTTACCGACACTATAGAGTTACAATTAATGTGTGATGATGGAGCGGTAGTTTATGTCAATGAAAAAGAAGTTGTACGCAAGAACTTAGGCACAGGGTCAATAACATACAAATCAAAAGCGACCAAGTCGGTTGAGTCACCTTTAGATAGAGTTTACTGGTATTATAGACTACCTAAAAGTGTTTTAACGAGTGGTAAAAATATTATCGCAGTGGAACTTCACCAAAGCGATAGTCTTGCCACAGACGCTCTGTTTGATCTGACTTTGAATAATGCTAAATTCAAGCCCAATCCCACCTCCATGGGTTGTAATAACTCAACTGATCACATTGCTTGTTATACGTCGGTAGTACCAACTTTACAAGTCGATACTTTAACAATACCGACTTCACATAGATTTCAAGCAATATTAAAAACAGGCGATGCATATTCGGGTTCAGGAACAGTTCCAAGTAATTTTGATTTCACAGCGTATGTAGCTGACAAAGGAAACTCGAAGAAAGGCTATGTAGCAATAAACCATGAACTTTCCTTAGGCGGAGTTTCAATATTAAATACACAATACAATTGTAAAACCGGTTTGTGGCAAGTTGACTCTATCAATCCTGTGGATTTTTCAGGCGCATTGGTAAGTACTAGAAGTAACTGTTCTGGAGGCATTTCACCATGGGGAACGGTGGTTACTTGTGAAGAAAATCGCCCGACTTCAGGAGATGTGAATTTGGATGGGTACATCGATATTGGATGGAATATTGAAATCGACCCAGTGACACGTAAAGTAAAACAATACGGTAATGGTGTACCCGAAAAGTTATGGGCTATGGGAAGAATGAGTCACGAAAATGTTGCATTCCTACAAGACAGCGTTACAGTTTATCAAGGTGAAGATGCATCGGATGGTAACGTTTATAAATTTGTGGCTGATAAGAAAACAGATTTGTCTTCTGGTAAATTATATGTTCTTGTACTTGAAGCTCCTCTAAATGCAAGCGGAGACCCAACAACTACAAAGGGCACTTGGGTGCAAGTACCAAACACAACCAAAAGCGAACGTAATGATGTAAAAATAGCGGCCGCAAGTTTGGGTGGCACCAAATTCAATGGTGTTGAGGATATTGAGGTTAGCCCAACTAGCGGTGAGTTATTTTTTACTGCAAAAGGTGTAGGTAGGGTTTATAAATTTAAAGACAATGGCACAACTGTATCTGATTTTAGCACATTTGCTGGTGGAGAGTCTTACGTGGTAAATTATGGTGATGGACTGGTTTCTGAACCTTGGGGTACCGGTGCAGATAACCTAACTTTCGATGATAAAGGTAATTTGTGGGTATTACAAGATGGAGGTAGGAACCACGTTTGGATGTTGCGTCCTGACCATACACCGGCCAATCCAAAAGTAGAACTATTCATGATTTCACCCATTGGTTCTGAACCAACAGGAATGACTTTCACTCCTGACTACAAATACATGTTCATTTCAATTCAAGAACCTAATGCCCTTAGCTTACAACAAAAAGATGTAGCAGGTAATTCTGTATTCTTTAACAAAAGCCACGCATTGGTAGTTGCAAGAAAAGAAATGTTCAAACCACAGACTTTGGTTACCCCCGTAATTTCCGGTCCAACAAGTGTATTACCTAACTCAACGCAAAATTATATGATTAGCAATCCAACTGTGAATCCTTACAAATGGACAGTGACCAATGGTAATTTGCTATCTGGGAATGGAACAAAATCTATCTCTGTAAAATGGGCAACTACAGATGGATCAGTTAAGGTAATCGAAAATCAAAATGTATATTGTCAGAGCCCTGAAAAGGTTGCATCCGTAATCATTCAGACGTCAAAGACTGACCAATTGATTGAAAAAGCTGGAATTACTATAAATCCAAACCCAACATCTGGAATATTCAATATTAAAATAGCATCAGATGCCCAGGTTTCTGTATTGGATTATACAGGCAAAGTATTGGTTAACCTCAATTGTCAATCCAATCAAGAACAACAGGTAAACTTATCCGACTTCAGTCAGGGTGTTTATTATGTTGTTGTAACCAAAGGAAACGAGAAGCAGACCGTAAAAATTGTGAAATACTAACCTCTTGAGGTGGTTTTTCAACATAACCACAACGAGTTTTTTTTAGGTAATTAACATTTAATAAAAAAGCCCCAATAATTTGGGGCTTTTTTATTAAATACAATTCAACCTAGCCGAAAACAATTAAATTACTATAAAATAACAATACAGAAATAAATAATAACACACAATTGATTTTATTACAACATTCAAATCGAAAACTTGTGGCATGAAAAGACCTATACTAATCTTGGCACTAATTGGTTTATATTCAGCTGCCCAAGCCCAATCGACTAAATTTGAAGTACAAATTAAGAAAACAGGTACGACTGACGGAGTAGATGAATCCTCTGACGATGCGGAACAGCAAAATAATGTAATGGATAAATTGTTTGACGATGATTTAGACATGGGTTGGGAAGGCGATGACTTTAACATTGTGGCAACGGGATTCCGTTTTACAGGGGTTACTATCCCGAAAGGAGCTAAAATTGATTCTGCCTACATCATATTTTTTTCGCATGAAGAGGAAAAAGATACAGCCATGAATACCATTTTTGGAGAGGCTTCCGATGATGCAAAAACCTTTAGCATGGAAGAGTTGTTTTTGACACGTCCAAAGACTCAAGCCAGTTACAAATGGGAAGTAACCGAATTTTGGCCAATATGGAAGAAATTTAGAACTCCAGATATTACCGCTGTAATTCAAGAAATTGTAGACCGTCAAGGTTGGAAAAGTGGTAATTCCCTAGCCATCATGATTTCAGGTAAGGACCAAGGAGCTTCTGCTAAAGATAACGCGAGAGATGTAATGTCATTTGAGAATGAAGAAGACCCCGAAGACGGTGGCGATGGCAAAAACCATCCTGAGCGCGTGCCTAAATTGGTGGTTTATTATACCGCAGCTAAAAATAAAACGGAAGGCCATAAAGAAGTTGGATTCCACGTTTATCCCAATCCAATGGATGCTTCTTTTTCAATTACCCGTCAAATGGATGAAAACACAACCGTAAAGATTTACAATTACACGGGCGTAGTTGTATCGGAATTTGCTTCTTCCAACACTTCATTTGATGTACATCATTTACCAGCAGGTTTCTACACTGTGGAAGCAACTAAAAATGGATTTACATCCTCACAAAAAATCATTATCCAATAAATTTACCAAAATGATTACCACCAAAATGGTGAAAAGAGGCCAAAATCTGGTCACTTCTTTATTAATGACAATCTCTATTTTATACTTTCCCATCAAACTAAATGCGCAAAATGATACGGGAAGGATGAAATCAGTTACTATTTTAGGACGATTTGAAGAACAACAAAAAGCCCTGGAATACATGAAGAATGCCGATAATATTCTGAATGTAATCTCAAGTCAACAAATTAAACTGTTTCCAGATATAAACGCTGCAGAAGCCATTCAAAGAATTTCTGGAATTACACTTCAACGAGACCATGGAGAAGGCAGATTCGTACAACTTAGAGGCACACCCCCTCAATTGACGAATTTTAGTATTAATGGGGAACAAATTCCTTCGCCAGAAGGCGATGTCCGCTTCGTTGGCTTAGATGTTATAGCAGCCGATCAGATTGAAAGAATTGAAGTTACCAAAGCACTCACCGCGGATATGGATGGAGATGGAATTGGAGGAACAGTAAATGTCGTTACCAAAACAGCCAAAGAAACCACGCCGAAAATTTCCATTGCGGTAAACGGTGGATATAATAACATCAGAAATAACCGTAATAACTTTATGGGAATGTTCTCTTTCTCCCAAAGAATAGGAAATCACGGATTTGTATTTGGCGCCAACCGCTACCAAAATATCCAAGGATCCCACAATATGGAATTTAACTATACCAAACGTCCTACCCAACAAGATAACGTTTTTCAACCTGTATATAATGATATCGAATTACGATACTACGAAATTCAGAGAAATCGAACCGGCTTAAATGCATCCTATACCTATTATATTCGTGAAAATTCGGAAATTGCAATTCGCGCCATGTTCAACTCTTTTACCGATGATGAACAACGCCACCGATTGGTTTATGAATTTGGTGGTGGCACTATTATTAATCCAACCAAAACAAGGGAAGCAACTCTATTGCGGGATCTCAGAAATCGAACCAAAACTCAAGAAATTAACACCATCAATTTAGATGGAAAACATAATTGGGAAAGATGGAAAATCGATTACGGCATAGCTCTATCTCACGCTACAGAAGATGTACCCAATCAATTTGAAATCGGCTTTACCAGTCCTAACCTTTCATTTTCTATAGATCGTTCAGAACCTAATTGGCCCAAATTCAAATTTGCCTCCTCCAGAGATTCTAGTTATAGTTTGGATTATCAACTTTATAAATTCGACGGACTTCAGACCAGTAATTCGGTAACAACTTCAAATAATCGAGTAATAAAGTTCAATGTAACTCACTATTTGAATAAAAACGAGAAACGTAATGAAGAAACGTACTTCAAAACTGGGGCAAAATGGCGACATAAAACCAAAAGTCGCGATGTAAATGGCTACTCATATGATGTTTATTGGAGTCAATTTGCCCCTGGCACAAGACAGATTTACACACAAATTGGTCCCAAACTGAGTTTGGCTACCGTGGGGGATGATTTAACTGTAACCAACTTATTGAATCGCGGTTATGATATGGGAAATTCACCATCCGTAGAAAAATCGAGTGAATTTTTCAAATTCTATTACCAAAACTTCAAACTCAACGAATCAGATACCAAAGATGAATTGTATTCTAGCGACTATTCTGCCACAGAAGATATCTATGCAGGTTACCTTATGTTCAAACACCAAAAAAGAAATTGGTCTGTTCAACTAGGTTTAAGATCAGAATTTACTGACGTAGATTATAATGGTTATTTCTTCAAAACCTATAAAGGACGATTCTTTGATACCTTAGAAAAACTGAATTCATCGAGGAATTACTTCAAATTGCTACCCATGATGCATTTGAAATATACTTTGAACCGACAAACCAACTTACGTTTTGCCTTTACAAAAACCTATTCAAGACCCAATTTTGAAGATATATTACCTTATAAAAAGGAACAAGAAGGTGGACTCGGTGATAAAATTAAATTTGGAAATCCGAATCTGAGATTCCCTGATGCGCTAAATTTCGATTTACTTTTTGAACATTATATGCCACAAAAAGGATTATTACAAGGTGGCATTTTTTACAAATATATCGATCAATTCGTTTTTCTGTATAAACGATTCGTGCATCTCGACTCCAACTTCAGCACAGCCGGACTAAAAGAAGTTACCATGGCACAGAACGGACTTTTTGCTCATGTTTATGGCGCTGAAATCACGTACAATAATAAATTCCATTTCCTACCGGGTATATGGCGAAACTTAGGTATTTATTCAAACTATACATACACTGCCTCTGAAGCCTTTATTAACGAAAGGGTAACCGTGGAAAAATTAGATGAAGTGTTTATTTACGGTAGCAGTGGTAATGGATTTGTTTACACAAACAACAATCAGGAAAAACTTACACTACCCGGCCAAGCTAAACATTCTGTTAACTTAGGTTTGTTCTATGATTCTAAAAAACTTTTTATCCAAGCAATTTTAAATTATCACGACGATTTTCTTAATGAACTCGGACAAGAAAACACATTTGATACCTATTACGGAGCTGCAACCCGAATCGATCTAACAGCAGACTACCGTTTTAAACAAGGCTGGAATATGTTTCTTCAGGCGAATAACCTTACCAATACCCCTTTAACTATGTATCTTGGATCTCCTGACTTACTAAAACAGAAAGAATACTACAGCTGGTGGTTCCGGTTCGGTATCAGACACCAATGGTAACTCTTAAATAATGAAAAATTCAATTCTATATTTTATCACAGCTATTACCATCTGTAGTTGTGCCACTGTAAAACCCATAATTAAAACAGAATCTCTACCGAATGATCCAGATGATGTTGCTATATGGGTAAACAAAACAGACAAGCCATCAAGCATTGTATTTATCAATGATAAAAATGAAAATGGTGGGTTATATGCATTTAATTTGAATGGAAAACTAATCGATTCCATAAAGCCAATATTATTAAAAAAACCTAACAATGTAGATATTTGGCAATCAAAGTCGTCTAACATCCCGAGCTATATATTTATAACAGAAAGAACTACACAAAATTTGATTGTTGCATCGTTTAACCATTACCAGTTCAATAAAATCGATTCTTTTAAACTCTTTGACTTCGATACCACGGAAAATATAGATTTTAAATCCCCAATGGGTATTGCAATTGATAAACGGGATCGAATCGATAGTATCAACATTTATGTGAGTAGAAAAAATGGACCTAAAATCGGTTATATCGCTCATTATGCGTATTTCCCCTACCCAAAATCTAATATGCCTAAAATTAAATTGGTACGACTAATCGGAGAATTCAGTGGAATCAAAGAAATTGAATCTTTAGCAGTAGATACCCTTTATAACCGAATTTTATACAGCGATGAAAATTATAGCCTTAGATATGTTTCTACCCTACTAGATTCCAATGATAAGGGCACTATTGGACTGGGAAAATTTAAAAGAGATATCGAGGGAATCGCACTAAGTCCTCCCATCGAAAATTATAAAAATGGATTAATTTGGGTTTCCGATCAACAAAGGCAATCGCTTAATTTATTTGACCGAAAAACACGGGAATATTTGGGTAAAATTAAGGTAACGGCAACAGAAACAGATGGTATTGATTTTGCTGAATTGCCTTTATTTATGAATTCTCGGGGAACTATTTTTATGATGAACGATAAACAACATAATTTTCATTATTACGACATGGAAGATTTATTAAAGGCACTTACCCCGTAATTCCTTTAATGCAATTCATGGTGTTTCACCGTATTTCAATAGTTCGATTCCTGTCTGTACGGACTAGAACAATCGTAAATTGACCCCTCAAAAACACGAAATTCAACCGATTTCAACGCCCATAATGCAATCACAATAATTCATTGGCCAAATTCGCCAACTCACTGCGTTCGCCTTTTTCTAAAGTGATGTGCGCATACAGCGGCTGACCCTTTAATCGATCAATCATGAACGAAAGTCCATTGGATTGCGAATCTAAATATGGCGTATCGATTTGATTAATGTCACCCGTGAAAATGATTTTCGTCCCTTCCCCAGCGCGGGTAATAATCGTTTTTACTTCTAACGGTGTGAGGTTTTGAGCCTCGTCGACAATAAAAATAATATTCGCCAAACTTCTGCCCCTGATATATGCCAAAGGAGTCACCATTAGCTTTTCATTATCTACGAGTTCCTTGACTTTTTGATATTCTTTTGAATTTTCTGAGTATTGATTCTGAATCACTTTTAAATTATCCCAAAGCGGCTCCATGTAAGGGTTGATCTTCGCTTTAATATCGCCCGGAAGAAATCCGATATCCTTATTATTCAATGGAACGATGGGTCTAGCTAGGTAAATCTGTCGAAAATTGCTTCTCTGCTCAAGTGCCGCCGCCAAAGCAATCAGCGTTTTCCCCGTACCTGCAACGCCTTGAATGGTGACCAATTTGATATTGTTATTAAATAGCGCATGCATTGCAAAAGTTTGCTCGGCATTCCTGGGCTTGATACCATATGCATGTCGCTTCTCTACCCTTTCTAAATTTTTTGTTTCCGGATTGAAATAGGCCAAAGTACTACTGCGATGATTTTTGATGATAAAATAATGATTGTTATATGGCGATGATTTCATCACCTCGGAATAGTGAACCGATTCCATTTGATGAATTTTATCTATCATTTCAGATTCCTCTAGATCTAGCTGAGTAATACCGCGATACAACCCCTCTAAATTTTGAATTTTCCCCGTTTCATAATCCTCAGCTTGAAGGTTCAANGATCTTGCTTTAAGTCGCAGATTGACATCCTTGGTAACTANAATCACGGGCCTGTCTGAGTACTCTTGTTTGATAAATAGGGCGGCATTCAGGATTAAGTGATCTGCCTTTCTATCTCCAAATATTTTAACTGCATTTTGCTCCTCGGTTCCAGATTCCTGCATAACCACGGTGAAGCAACTGGGCGTTTCTGGCGACAATTGAATCCATTGATTGAGTGAGTTGCCCTCAGAAAGTTTGTCTACAAAACGAATAAATTGTCTTGCCTCAAAATTGATCGTATCGTTCCCTTTCTTGAAAGAATCTAGTTCTTCTAATACGCTAATGGGAATGGCAACATCATGTTCCTCAAATTGATTCACCGCTTGGTGATCGTGTAAGATAACGGANGTATCTAAAATGAAAATCTTCCTAATTTGAACCGGGTTTAACACTTTATTTTTCTTTGCCATCTAGCGCAAGTAAGAGCCCTTGTATTAATTAAATATTAATTCCATGCAAAAACATACCTAAAAAATAAATGAAAATTCACAGGCAGCAGTTAGTAAAANAACAATGAAATCGAACTTTTGAAAAGCAAATCAATCATCGTTGTATATGTTGAACTTGAAAAGTCTAGTCTCAGGAATTAATTTATCGAAAAGAGAAAAATGGCTATTAACCATTCTATTCCCGATACCAGGATGGACCATCTTTGTTGCAATTTTTGCGCTGTACAAAGTGATAAAACACAAAATCCGTCGTTGAATCTGCGTGAATAAACAATTTGGGATTTCACTCAATTGAGTGATTTTTCAAAAGCCTTGAGCAACTACACCTCTTCGTTGAGAAGTTTCCACCCTCTGTTCAAGACATATTTGAGCCAAGCACCAGCAGTTAGCGATGTCAGGATCGCCAAAAGCACCAGTGTGACAAAGAAATTTTCATTGATTATTCCTAAATCCAATGCCAATGTAGCAAGGACAATACAAGGACCGCCCCTATCATTCAGAACCACAGCGAGATTAATACCAGAGAGCCAATCGTATTTTAGAAAGCGCGCAGTTGATAAAACAGCAATCGTTTGAACACTTATTGCAAAGATTACAAAGATGGTAAAAAACATCCAATCAAAATGATGAATCAAATCAAGTTTNATCCCAACTACTGCAAAATAAACGGGTATAAATAACGCCATGGAAAACCTTTTAACGTGAAGTTTGGACTCNTGAAATCTTGGGGTTTTTATATAGTTAACAACAATNCCAGCCAAGAATGCTCCAAAGACCAAATTGACATTTAAAAGGCTTGCTACAACTATGAATATAAGTAATATTAACGCGATAATCGGTGTTTCTGTCCCTTCAGGAACCAAATATCCTTTCGTCTTTCCATCAAGTAACTTTATCGCTTTNGGAATCGCTTTTAAGGCAATAACGAAAAATANTATAGAAATTAAAACNTGAAGAGANATATCAGTTAATGACAACGTTTGGCTGGATACTAATCCCGTTGCAATAGAAACAAAGACCCAAAGAATTATATCGTGTATAGTTGCAATTGCTAAAGTAATTTTAGCGAAAGCTGTCTGCATTATGCCCAGATCCATAAAGATTTTTGAAATAACNGGAATTGATGTTATCGCAAGGGCGACAGTAATCACGAGCTTTAAAGATAAAATATTATTTGCCGGCCCTATTATATTTTCTAGATCAAAAAAGTAAGTCGAAATCCAACCAAAAATTAATGGTACTACAGTAGTGCCAATGACGAGCGCTAGAATCACTTTCTCATCGCGCTTCTCAAACTTTCTCTGAATCTCAAACCCCGAACAAAACATCAATAATACAAGTCCAAGCCAATAAATAGTCGCCAATAATTCGCCTTGTGCCAAAAAGATATCTTGATATAACTTAGGTGCAAAATATCCAAAGAACGTGGGCCCCAACAAAAGACCACCGAAAATTTCTCCCACAACATTTGGCATTTTTAATTTACTAAAGATGAACCCAAATACATGCGCAAATAACACCAAAAGCAATAGAGCGATAAAAAAATTCGTTAATTCGATGGGTGCAATAGTAATAGCCATGGCTCGTGAAATTTAAAGGAAAATAAGAAACTACGTATTGATGTCATCTATCACCAACAAGGTGATAATCATTATTTTGGTTCTCATTAGACGAACTTACACCCTTTTTCATTACAACTTTACGGAATACCGCAAGTCGGACAAGATAGTTTTACGGATTAGCGCAATTCAATAGATTCCCACTGAGTTCATGGCGCTGAAAAAACGCCATCAAGAGTCAGAACCGTTCCAGGTATCATTATCAAACTAGGGATAAATACAGGCGCTTAAAGTAACGATTGGTTCACGCAATCATAAATTAAAATTTACATTAACATCACATAGGGTGGATAGTTTCGTGATTGAGAAATTATGAAAAATCTATTCAGACTGTTGGGTATCGTCGCCTTATTTTTCTTGGCCGGACCCGCTTCAACCCACACGGCAAAAAGCCAATCTCTGGTAATATCCGAGATCTTTGTTAACCCCGCTGGCACAGATTCATGCAAAGAATTTGTTGAACTCGTAGCTACGAAATCTATCAACTTCGCCAACACCCCCTACTCAGTAATCGTTTGTAATAACGGAACTGCCACGGTTAGAGGTTGGAAAGAAGGCAAAGCCATTACCTATGCCTTTGAAATCACTTCAGGTACTGTGAAACAAGGCGATATAGTCTATGTAGGCGGATCCTGTATGAAAATCAATGGAACCAAATTAAGAACCATCAACAACATGACCACAGGTGGCGATGGTAGCATTGGCCAATCTAACGCTTCTGGCGTATTTGGAAATGGCGGAACCTCTGCAGATGGTGTCGCTGTTTTTGATCTTGG
>JGI25925J51416_10000332_pt1 | contig 11646 bp, 11 predicted proteins | sample LauGreFaBDMM15DN_2_FD_51416 | JGI IMG/M metagenome (IMG submission 51416) | reverse complement strand
TCACCATGCGCCATGAAGATCGGGGTCTGTTGATTTGCGGGGTTGCGGTTTTTAATAAACGAGTCTTTGAGGGGTAAGTAGCCTGATAAGGCCATAATGCCACCCAAAGCGTGTGGGTAGCGTAGCCCTATGTGTAACACCATCGCACAGCCTTGTGAAAATCCTGCCAAGACAATTTTATTGGGGGCAATGCCGCGACTGCGCTCGCGTTCAATCAAGGCTTCAATTGCCATGGCCGAGCGCTCAATGCCAGACTCATCCTCTCGATCATTTGAGCTTCTGCCAATAATGTCATACCAAGCGGGCATTACATAACCGCCGTTCACGGTCACTGGCATGCTGGGGGCACTTGGGAAGATAAAGCGAATGCCAGGGCATCCCGATAGATCGAGTTGTGGCAAGAGCGAAGCAAAGTCCTTGCCATCGGCACCCAGTCCATGCAACCAAATCACAGCTGCGGTGGGATGATCGGCAGTCTCAATTTCAATACAAGGCAATAGTTCCATACGTTTCGGGTTCAAAGTAATGTGTCAATCATGTGTCGTGGGTAATGCGAGTATTCTTATTCATTCTCAAACCGAAGGAACAAAAATGACTATATCTATGTATCAGGCTAGCGTACCTCGTCTTATCAATGCGCTCACTAATCTATCCAATGTTCTGCAAAAAGCACACGACCATATGACAGAGAAGAAGATCGATGCCAATGCAATTCTGCACTATCGCTTATATCCAGACATGCTCAATTTTACCCGTCAGATTCAAATTGCGGCCGATACTGCCAAAGGGGTTGTAGCACGTCTAGCTGGCGTTGATATACCGGTTAATGACGATACTGAAACTAGTATTGCTGAGTTGCAAGAGCGCCTTGCCAAAACCATTACGTTTATTGGGAGCTTTAAACCCGAGCAGATCGATGGCACCGAGGACAAAGCGATTGTGACCAAGCGCGGTGATAAAGAAACGCATTACAAGGGCATGCAGTTTTTATTAGGACATGCCATCCCCAATGTGTACTTTCATAGCTCGATGGCCTTTGCCATCTTGCGCACCAACGGTATTGTGATTGGCAAGCGGGATTACTTAGGCAATCCTTAGTCACCCGCTCTAGAGTAAATGCCCGGTCTTTACAAAGATGGTGCAACCCTCTTGGCTAAATGGCTTATGCATGCTCATGTGGGGGCTTCTAATCCATGAGCCGGCCTCGTATCGGCCATGTTCATCTTCAAACACCCCGTCCACCACAAAGATCTCCTCACCTCCATAGTGGCGGTGAGGATTGAAATAGGTTTGCGGTGCCCAGCGCACCAGTGTTGAGCCTGTTCCTTGACGCATAAGAGGCATGACCGTCAATCCTGGTACGAGTCCTTGCAACCATTGCGCTGTTTGGGTATCTACAATCTCCCGCTCGGTTTGCTCAGACCCTAAATGACGAAGTTTGACAAAAAGTGTGCACCCTTCTTTGCTGAATGGGGTGTGTGATGAGCCTGGTGGGTTCATCAGGTATGTTCCTGCTGGGTAGTGGCCGGTCTCATCACTGAAGACACCATCAAGAACCAATATTTCTTCGCCAAGATCGTGGGTATGACGCGCAAACTCTGCACCTGCTGCATAGCGCACGACACTGGTGGCTTTCGCTACCTCATCTCCGATCCGATCGAGCATTTTGCGCTCGACACCGGGCTCTGGGCTCAATTGCCATGTCAGCGCATGGTGATTTAGGACGATGCGTTCACTGTAGTCTGCGTGTAGGTTCATTGTGTTTAATCGTTTAGTAATGCCATATCCATAGCTTGGATGCTACCGCATAAGCGCATTGGCATGATTTTTATATATCTTGCATTTTTGGTACTTTTATCTATACTGGCTCACAGTATGAGCTAGTCAGGTCTCATGCTATTGATCTTCATTAAGGAGTCGCCATGAGTGATATGGAGCGTTTGCATCGCATTAAGTACATGATCCAAAGTCGGGGGTGTGTACCGATTGAAGACTTTATGACGAGTCTGGAGATCTCACGAGCCACCTTCAAGCGCGATCTTGATTACTTGCGCGATCGCATGAACGCGCCAATTGTCTATGACCGCTCTATGGGTGGCTATCGCTTTGATAAACCCAATGCGGGTGACAAGATTGAGCTGCCGGGTTTGTGGTTTTCTGAGAAAGAGGCGACTGCCCTCGTTCTCATGCAACACCTCTTAGCCAATCTCGATACGAGCGGGTTACTGAGTCCGCATATCGCCCCACTGATGGATATCGTCGATGGTATCTTGGGGCAATCGGAGGTCTCGGCCAAGGAGTTACGTAAACGCATTAAGGTCTTTGGTATGTCGGCTCGCAAGAACGTTTTGGAGAATTTTGAAGAGGTCGGGGTCTCGCTCTTAAAGCGCCAACGCTTGCATTTGTCCTACTACTCCAAGGGCAAGGATGAGTTAACCGAGCGCGCGGTCTCGCCGCAACGCCTGATCTTCTATCGGGATAACTGGTACCTCGATGCCTACTGTCATTTTCGTAAGGGCTTGCGTAGCTTTGCCATGGACGGCATTCGCACAGCACATGTCTTGGAAGATAAAGCCACTGAGGTTGCCGAAAAAGAATTGCATGAGAACTTTGCGGAGAGTTATGGCATCTTCTCCGGCAAAGCCACGCAGCGTGCCAAGCTACGCTTTACTCCTGAGAAAGCACGCTGGGTGTCTGCTGAGACCTGGCATGGTCAGCAAGTGAGTAGTTTTGATAAGGATGGTAATTACATCTTAGAGTTTGATTACAACCAAGATCCAGAACTCGTGATGGAGATCATGAAGCATGGCGATGGAGTTGAGGTAATAGGGCCGGCGGGTCTTAAATCTAAAGTGAAAGCTGAACTAGAAAAGGCGCTAAAGAAATATCCGTCTTAGGTCCCTAAGACGTAACTCGATTAAATACATTCCCTATCTTTTATTTACTTAGCAAATCGCTTTAGGTCAGCAAAATCTTCCTCAAACATCTCGCCCATCTCTTTATGGATGATCTTGTTGTTCTTATCCAAGATTAGTACGATGGGTACCCCCTTTACTTTGCCTAATGACTTATTTAGCTCGGGGGTCATCATTGCGGCTTGGAATGTATAGCCGTGTTTACTCATATAGTCTTTGGCTAACTTTGGGTTCTTATCAATCGAGATGGTGATGATGTTGATACTGTTTGGTGGTACTTGCTTGACGAACTTCTCGAGATAGACATTTTGGCGCTGACAAAATGGGCACCAGGAGGCCCAGATCATTACCAAGGTATTTTTAGTGTTATTGGCTGGTAATGAGTAGCTAGTGCCTGTGAAGGTCTCTAGCTTGCCAAGCTCTACGGTTTGGCCAATGGTCATGGCGCTCACCAGCCCAGGGATGAGTAGGCAAGATATAAGGATCTTGCGAATTAGGTGAGGAATATGGGTCATTGACTTACTATTAGACCACTATAGACCAAGCATCTGTCGGGCCTCATTAGAGCTAGCTAANTGCCCCCCAAGGTCACTAATGATCCGCTTAGCTCTGTTAACGAGTTGGGNATTACTCTCGCACAGCACNCCCTTCTCCANATAAATATTGTCTTCCATGCCCACCCGAATATGTCCGCCCAAGAGCCATGCTTGNGCNACGATAGGAAACTCAGCACGACTGATCCCAAAGGCGGCCCAGAGCGCTCCGCTGGGAGTTGATCGCGCATATAGAGTAAGGTGGCTGGATCGGTATTGAGGCCGTACTTCACGCCCATCACAAAGGTGTAAAGACCAGGGCCATCTACAGTGCCGTCTGCAATCAGATCTTTGGCAAGATTAAGATCGCCACTATCAAAGATCTCAAGCTCGGGCATCACCCCTGCCTCACGAATAACCTTGGCCATCTTGCGGACGTTACTAGGGGTGTTCATTACCACATCGGCACCCGAGTTCATGGTGTTGAGATCCAATGAGCAGATCTCTGGTTTTAGTGCTGCGACATGCTCGACTCGTTTGAGTGGATCGCATAAGGTCGTGCCGGGTGCAAAGACTTTAGGGTCACCTTCGGTCGGCACATAGCGTCCCCCAGGACCGGTGGTGAGATTAATGATGAGTTCTTTGTTCTGCGCTTTGATGAGATGCATAACTTCTGCATAGTGATCCAACTCCATCGATGGCTTGCCGGTCTCGGGGTAACGCACATGAATATGGGCTACTGCTGCTCCTGCATCCGCTGCTCCCAAGCAGGCATCTGCAATCTGCTTGGGGGTAATGGGCAGATATGGGGTCATCTCGGGTTTAGTGAGATTACCTGTTACTGCGCAGGTTAGGATTGTTTTGTTCATTTAGGAGCTCACTGTTTTGATTAATCAATCATGCCATTGAAGCAAATTTACTCGAAGTAGGTCCACATTCTTATAATATGAACAGACTTTTTCTTTTCGGAAGATTTCGTAAACTAAATGATGCTGAATATTAATTCTGCGGGAGTAAGTCCCTGTTAAATCCCTAACTAACCTCTCATACGGAGGAGGATTTTGTAGTGGATTAACTACTAAAAATAGTTATTTTAAGAAGTCTTAAACATAGCAGGGTCCATCAATTAAGGGGTGAGCTTTTATAAAATCTAAATTAATTTTCATGCCAATTCCAATACCATCATAGGGAGTTACGCACCCATCTTTGTCTAATTGATAAGCTAACTTATCCATCATTTCATCTCTGAAAGGATTCAATGAGGTTACGTCTCCCTCAAAATACCCAGGATTATCGATTGCACTTAAGAAATGAATGGTATTACCCATATTAATAGCTGTCGCTGATGTATGCGGATTTATGGTTAATTTATATGCACTAGCCATTGCAGCAATCCGTAAGGATTCAGTAACACCCCCTGCTTTGGATAAATCAGGTTGAATAAATTGAACATCGCCATCATCTAACAGTGTTGCAAATTCATAGCGGGTATAGTGATTTTCCCCGGCTGCAAATGGTACTCTCCCAAGTGTTCTAGCCAATCCGTAAGCCTTTCTATCTTGTGGTGGAAATGGCTCTTCGAGCCAACTAACCCCTGCCTCATCAAATGAGGGCATCACTTTACGAATATCTTGTAAGGTATAGTTTGTGTTGGCATCAACCAAGATATCAATTTCAGAGCCGACTGCTTTTCTAACGGCTATGACACGAGAAATATCTTTCTCCGCAGTATCCCCAACGCGTAATTTTAAAGCCCTATATCCATTAGCAATATGCTCTAAAGCTTCGTTAGCCAAAGAACTTGGTTCTTGCCATCCAAGAGCAATACCGCCTGCATATGCTTTAATTTTTCGAGGCGCCCCACCAAGTAATCGATAAAGCGGCTGTTGCATGACCTGTGCGCGAATATCCCATAAGGCAAGATCGATTCCGCTGAGCGCAAGAACAGAAGCAGCTCCCATGCCATGGCTTGATATTTGCATCTTATAAACCTTAGACCAAATACCATTAATATCTAAAGCATCGTGATTAATGATTAACTCTCTCATCGTAGTATCAATTAATCGAGCAATTGCTCCTGGAGCACGTCCATGATGGGCCTCACCCCAACCAACTACTCCATCATCCGTTTCCACTCTGACCAAGACAGAATCACGCTTAACGCTTCTACCAATTCCTAACCTAACCGACTTATTTTCCGGAACAGGAAATGAGATCGGTATGGCGTCAAGTTTTACGATTCGCATAGATTTACTCATCAAAAAAATTTAATTAGAAAATACTTCAGGATTAACTATATTAGTTGGTCTTTGTCCTTGAAGGATTTTTAAAAGCGTATCAACGGAGCCCTCACTCATTTTTTGTAAGCTAGTAGCTGTTATTGATGCGATATGAGGGGTTAGCAATAAGTTAGGCGCATTAAAAACTAACTCACTACCTTCCAAGGGGTGGTGATCATGCACATCCATCGCTGCACCTCCTAGTCTTCCCTCTTTTAGTGCAGTAACAATTGCTGCACTGTCAACGATTGGACCCCTAGCAATATTAATCAGAATTGCAGTTGGCTTCATTAAATCAATCATAGTTTTGTCAACCATTCCCCGAGTCTCATCATTCAGAGAACAGCTGATTATTACGATATCGGATTGCTTAAATAATTCAGCCTTTGATACTGGTTTAATACCTTTTGGAATTGAATCTGGGCGTCGGGTAAAGCCAATAACATCCATTCCTAAATCAAAGGCAATTTTAGATATCTTGCTGCCAATTGCGCCAACCCCTACTATTCCTANAGTAGATGTCTCAATTTCAGTTAACGAATCAGCTATCGGCCTAGTCTTATTCCAGCCATCGTGTCGCAATTTCTCGTTAATCTGATCTAGTCTTCTACGAAAATAAAAAATAACAGCCAAACAGTACTCAACTACTGCCCTCGTATTAGAACCTGGAAGATTAGCTACTGGGATTTTTTTTCTAGTTGCCGCTGCCACAGGTATAAAGTCTAGACCAACACCGTGTCTAACAACTGCTTTTAAATTATTTACGCCTTCAAAAATATCATCTGGAAGTTGGCTACGTACTATTAATCCGTCGCAGCCCTTAATTAACATTTTTAATGTTTCTACTTTAGTATCAGGCGCTAAGATCACATCGCAAAATTCCTCTAACTTTCTTTGACTCACTGGATGAATGGAGTTTGTTAATAACACCCTCGGTTTACTACTCAAGATATGGCACTCCTTGTTTTACAGGATTAGTCAAAAAACCTACCCCTGGAAGATCTACTTGAACCATCTGCCCAGGTAATAGCCAAGCAGGAGGAGAATGAACCATCGCCAAACCCCCTGGGGTGCCCGTAGCAATAATGTCTCCGGGCTCTAGAGGCATTTGCTTTGAAATAAATGAAATAAGTTCAGCAATCTTAAAATACATTTTTGCAGTTGTGCCATCTTGCAAAGTTTTGCCATCGACCTTTAATTGAATATCGATTGCATATGGATCTCTAATTTCATCAGGAGTAACTAGATAAGGTCCAAATGGTGCTGATGCAGGCATATTTTTTCCACGAACAAAGTTACCTTTGTCCTCTTTGATCATACCGCTACCGCTTACATCATTGTGAGCAGTAAAACCAGCAATCAAGCTCATCACTGCATCGGGCTCAACATGTAAAGCTCGCTTTCCCATAACTACTGCTAACTCAGCCTCATAGCCAACATTTCCTACATCTGGCGGAATTAGTATGGGGTCATATGGGCCGATGGTCGTCAACCCAGAACGGATAAAAATAACTGGCTCTTTTGGATAAGGCATCGATCGCTCATCTAAGGCGTCTGTAAAGTTATAAGCGGCCCCAACAATCTTTCCNGGATTTGGAATAGGTGCACAAAAAGTAATGTCCTTTAACTTAATAACAGCATCCTTGTAAGGCAGGTCGTTTTTAAGGGACTCCTTGATTCTTTTGCTAATTGGCTCGAGTCCTTCTTTGACCATATCCAATATATTGGGCTGTGTATGACCCAAGAGACCAATACAACTTGGATGGGATAAATCTAAAATTGAATTGGTATCAGCTAATAATAGACCAGCAGCAATAATTTGAGAATTTTTTCTAAAGGATAGATATCGCATGCTAAGTTAGATACCTAAAAGCTAGGCAACACGAAACTGATCTAAGATATTCCGATTAATTTCTATACCCAATCCTGGTCCTGTCGGTACCTTTACTTTACCGTTTATCTGAATAATTGGATCTACAGACAGCAGATCTCGGAAAGGATTTTCACATTGCTCAAATTCAAATAAAGGAGGATTGCCTTTAAAACTCGGGGGTTGATCTGGAAGGGCCGCTAAAAAATGTAAAGTTGCAGCTACTCCAATCACCGATCCCCATGCATGAGGAACACATTCCACTCCGTGGGCACTGGCAAGTGTAGCAATTTTTCGACACTCACTAATACCTCCAGCCGCACAAACATCGGGTTGAACAATGTCCATCGCTTTACGAGTCACGATATCTCTAAATCCCCAACGGGTAAATTCATTTTCACCACCTGCAACAGCCATGTCCAATGCTCGGGTTACTTCGACATACCCATCTAGGTCTTCTGGTGATATTGGTTCTTCAAACCATTCAATCTTTAATTTTTCAAGCTCCCTGCCAATTTGGATAGCTTGAGGAACAGTAAAACAATGATTTGCATCAACCATCAAGCGCATTTCATCACCTACTGCTTTTCTGACTGCTTCAACACGCTTAATATCAAATTTCAAATCACCTAAACCAATTTTCATTTTGATTGCAGTAAAACCTGAATCCTTAAATTCTAAAGCCTCCTCAACAGCTTCCTCAATTAAGCGGTCCATATCAATAAAATAAAGCCCAGTGGCATAAGGCGTTACCTCTGAGCGATAGGAGCCGCCAATCAATTTATGAATTGGTTTGCCGCAAGATTTACCAATAATGTCCCATAAGGCAATATCAATTCCACTGATGGCAGAAATTGCCATGCCTGTTGTACCGTAATCCTTAATGCGGTTATAAAGATCTTCCCATATAACCTCTACATCAAATGGATCACGACCTATGATGCGCGGCCCAAACTGACTGTCAATAAATGCTTTTGCAACAGCAGACGGGCCGTAACACTCTCCCCAACCGATAATGCCATCGTTAGTTTCAATTTCAACGATACAAGAACCTCGAGTTTTATAAAGCCAACCTCTCGAAGAAGTGAATGGTTTTTGAACGGGAGCAGCCACAACATGGCAAGATACCTTTTTAATCTGAATCATTTTTTCTGTTCGGTAAATACTTTTTTGCCAACCACAGCTAAAGTGTTAGTCACATCAACAATTTCTTTCTCCAAGGCCTTACCAGTTACGTTATCTACACTAGCGCCGCCCTCCTCCGATGCAGATCTAAAGCGGGGATCTTGAATCGCCTTACTAAAAATTGCAATTAATTTTTCTTGAACTTGTGGCGGAGTTTTTGCTGGAGCAACCAAATATGCCATTTGAACTAAAGGTCCATGAGGGAAAACGTTATATCCCTTTTCTTTAAATGTAGGTACATTTGGAAGTGTTTTAATACGTTCGTTAGCAAAGACCCCCAAAGGTCTGATTAAATTTGAATCAATTTGCGCCTTGCTTTCTGAAGGTTTNAGAACTGCTGCATCTAATTGTTTTCCAGCAAGATCGACAACCACTTTGGATCCCCCGGTATAGGGAATAACGTTGACCTCTGAATTCACAACATTTCCAGTCATTACTGCAAATATATGGTTTAGGTTATTGCTACCAGGTGTACCAACCGATATCTTTCCTGGATTTTTTTTAACCATTACCCCAAAACTATCTATGTCTTTTGCTGGGCTTGCTGCTGGTACTAATAATAAAAGCTGATCCGTAGTAACACGTGCAATTGGTGCAAATTGATCATTTTTTAAGGGTGTTAATCCTTGAGCTATCATCGCAAGTGTTGAACTGGTNCCCATTCCAATGGTATAACCATCCGGATTTGCGTTAGCAACCCTTGTCATCCCAATGGTTCCTGTAGCTCCCGGAACGTTTTCAACAACTAACGTAATACCGTCACTAGCGAGAATTTTTGATAATTGTCTTGCNGATATATCATTCGAGCCACCCACATTCCAGGGTACAACAAGCCGAATTTCTCGATTCGGAAAATCAGCCGTTTGAGAGAAAACTGTTGCTGCAAATCCATACATAAAACTGATTAAAACAAGCTTTTTCAACACTCTTAATTGATTCATTGAAAGACCTCCATTGTGATGTTCATTAAAGTTATAACAAATAACATTAAATATGTAAAGAAAACCACGCCTCTTTGCTTAAAAGTGTTGGTGGATTATTTCAACAGGTGGAAAATATCACCTCGGGCACTCTCGATATCCGCAAAAATGGCTTGAGCAAGTTTCTTGCCATTTCCTTGCTTAAGTGCATTCAAGGCAGCCAGATGGTGCTTATGTCTTTTCTGTCCGGGGTTATATTCTGGTAAGGCTAAATTCAGTGTGGGTCCACAACGAAGCCAGGTTGCTTCAATTGCCCGAAGAAGTATCTCTTGATTAGCTAATTCATAAATTCCAAAATGGAACTTATAGTGAGCATCTAGATATGCAGATAAATTTCTAGCTTTAGCCAGTTTTTTCATCTGTTCAAAATACTTTTCAATATTTAAGATCTTTGATTTAGTTGCATTTTTTACTGAGGCTTCTGCAGCTATTGGTTCTAAGCCAATCCTAATCAACATAAGCTGATTAAATTCCCAGGAATTTAATAATGGCACTGATGCCCCGCCGCCTTGACCAACACCCCCCCTATCTAAAACATTTTCAGCAGCAAGTCGATTAATAGCATCACGAACCGGCGTAAGACTAATACCTAAATCTTGAGCAACCTTTCGCAATATGATTCGCTCTCCTGGCGCATACTTTCCAGCCAATAAAGCACTTTTTAAAGATAAGTAAGCTTTATCCCAAAGGGTATTTGTATTAATTTGCTTTAGTCGAGCATTTTTAGCGAGCATAGTTTCATTAAATATTCTTAAGAATGATCAATATAAATCAATCTTGCCGCCGCATGCCTTGATATGCCGTCCTTACGAGTGTAAGTTGTACAAAATCGATACACCCAAAGAAATAGGGGAGTGATCTGTATAAACCTAAAGAAATTGGCGGAGCGGACGGGACTCGAACCCGCGACCCTCGGCGTGACAGGCCGATATTCTAACCAACTGAACTACCGCTCCGTATACAGCATCATGCTTGTCATCGCATGACTGGCGTCCCCAGGGGGATTCGAACCCCCGTACTCACCGTGAAAGGGTGATGTCCTAGGCCTCTAGACGATGGGGACCTTGGACTACTAAAACCTTGTCTTACCTTCTNCTACTTTGTTTGGTGGTGGAGATAAGCGGGATCGAACCGCTGACCTCTTGCATGCCATGCAAGCGCTCTCCCAGCTGAGCTATACCCCCTCGCGTCTACGCACTTCCAAAACAATCCAAGATTTTAGCCTATTTTTGCTAGACGCTCGATTACTTCTTCTTTACCCAGTGTGGCAATCACTGCATCTAGGGCTGGGGTCTGAGTGGTTGCAAAGAGCGCATACCGAATTGGCATGGCTAATGCAGGCATTTTGAGATTATGGTTTGTTAATACCGCCTTCAGAACTGCAGCCACCTGCTCCTTGCTTTGGGTCTCTTGGCTCTTTAATGCTTCTCTAAACTCGGTGATCGCGGGCCGCACATTTTCTGGGATGTTCTCTTGGATTTGCTGAGTACTTAGTTGTGGTCGCTCTTGATAAAAGAGCTTCGCCCCTTCCACAATCTCCAATAAGGTATTAGCCCGGTCTTTGAGTAAAGCCACCACGGCCTCAAAGATGGGGCCTTGGGTGGTGTTGATACCTTGTTGATCGGCAAAGGGCTTACATAATTGGGCAAGGCGCTTAGGGTCACCATTTTGGATGTAATGGTGATTGAGCCACAGGAGTTTCTCGGGATTATGTTGGGCGGGTGATCTGCCTAAATGCTCTAGATCAAACCATTGGATGAACTGATCTTTATGAAAGATCTCCACATCACCATGTGACCAACCAAGTCGAGCTAAGTAATTGAGGATGGCTTCAGGCAAGTAGCCCATCTTTTGATAATCGCGCACGCTTAATGCCCCATTACG
>JGI25925J51416_10000322_pt1 | contig 11725 bp, 7 predicted proteins | sample LauGreFaBDMM15DN_2_FD_51416 | JGI IMG/M metagenome (IMG submission 51416) | reverse complement strand
TGTTAACACTTATGGGTGGCTTATTAATATTTAATTAATCTCTGATTAATGTAATCATCAAGATACAACTTGAACTTTGTAACATTATTCAAAGATATCAAATGAAGTATTTTAACCTCGCCTTCCAANTTTGTTTTATTGGACTTTTTACCAATCAATTTCTTGCTCAAACTGGTTCCATTTCAGGTAGTGTATTAGACGACGATAACAAGACAATCAAAGAATTTACCGTTAAACTTTCTATAGCTAACAAGGCAGTTATCGATTTAGAAAAAGGAAGCTTTATTTTCAGTAACCTTCCATCCGGAACTTATACCTATGAAGTTAAGGCTCCTGGTTTTGAAGTTTTTAAAAGTAATAATATCGTTGTTACTAATGATGCCGTAACGAATACACAAGTAATTCTAAAAGCAAAATCACAAACCACTGGTGACATCCGCGTTGAACGCAAGACCGACAAAAACAAAGGTGATATGGAAATCACTAAAATGCAAATCAACCAAGCTGGTGTAGTCGATGGGATCAATAAAAACACGTTTGTCAAGACCCCTGACACTAGGGTTTCACAGGTTTTTAAGCGCGTGAGTGGCGCCAGTGTTCAAGACAACAAATTTGTCGTGGTGCGCGGTCTTTCTGATCGTTACAACTTTGCGCTCATTAATGGCGCCCCGCTCCCTAGTACCGAGAGTGACCGCAAGGCTTTCTCTTTCGATATCTTCCCATCAAATATGTTGGAAAATCTTTTCATCATGAAAAGTGCCACCCCAGAGCTGCCCGGTGAATTTGCCGGTGGTGTCATTGATATCAAAACAATTGAGCCACGAGGCGAAAAATTTCAAAACATTCAAATTGGTACCGGATTCAACACAATTAGTACGCTCAAAGACTTAAAAACTTATAACGGCGGAACAACCGACTTACTAGGTTTTGGCAGCAATGCAAGAGCAATTCCCGATGGTCTTCCAAGTACGGCAGAATTCAACGCACTCAATTCACAACAAAAAGCAGACTTGGCCAAACTCATCCCCTCTAATTGGTCAACAAGCAGAGAAACAGCCCTTCCTAACGGAAGTTTACAATATAGTATTGGAAACAAAGTGAAGTTAGCAGACAAAAAAAGCCTCTCTTATGTCTTTGCATACTCTTACAGCAATACAAATAATTTTAGCTTAGTTACTCGCCGTGAATTTGAGGAACAAGCCTCAGGTGTTATTACCAAAAACGAATTAAAAGATTCCGCCTACACGAAATCTATCCTCAATACAGGGCTACTAAATCTGAAACTTGATTTAGGCAAAAGAACTGAAATACAACTCAAAACACTTTACTCGATATCCTCCGATGATAAGGTAAATACGCGTCAAGGGAAACGCGACATGGATATTGAATCCATGTACAACGAGCGCTCCACAAACATTTGGTATACACAAAATAATTTGCTCACCACTCAGCTTTTGGGTAAACACAACTGGAAAGACGACTGGAAATTCAACTGGACAGCAGGTTATAGTCATGTTGCCAGAGATATTCCTTTTTTGCGGCGTATCGTCTACCAGCAGGTAGATACTACCTTGCCGTATTTTGCGGTTGTTCAAAATAACGATATCTCTACACTCGGTGCCGGAAACATGTTTTGGTCAACTATGACAGAAAACATTGCAAATGCCCGCTACGATTTCAGCAAACAATTTGGTGGCGACGACTCAAAAAACCTTTTCAAATTCGGTGGCCTTCATCAGTACAGAGGTCGAGACTTTGCTGCACGTAACCTTGGCTTCTCTAAGTTTGATCCATTGGGTTCATCTTCTTTTAATTCCAACCTACTGTTGTTGCCAGAAGAACAAATTTTTGCAGCTGAAAACTTGGGTCTGATGGCCGATGGGCAAGGTGGTTTCAAACTCGAAGAAGGAACAAACGTAGATGACAGCTACGATGCCTCCTCCTTATTACATGCCGCATACGCGATGGTAGACATGCGTTGGTTTACAAAATTGCGGGTAGTTACTGGTTTGCGCGCTGAATCTTACCAACAAAAATTTCATTACGTGGAATTTGGNTCTAACGAAGATCAATACTTAGATACNACTGTCCTTGATTTATTGCCTTCTATTAACCTCACATACAAGATTACTGAACGTTTTCAATGGAGAGCAAGTGCAGCGCGTACGGTGAGCCGTCCAGAGTTTCGCGAATTGGCACCATTTACTTTTTACAACTTCTTAAACGACAATTTAGCATCCGGAAACCCAAACTTAAAACGCGCTACTATCAACAACTATGACACGCGTTTAGAGTACTTCCCGGGCAAGGGTCAAGTATTCAGTATTTCAGGTTTTTACAAAACTTTTNTCGATCCGATAGAATTACTNTTACGCACCGGAACCTCTGGTCAACCAGAACTCTATTTTGACAATATTGATAAAGCCACTAGCTACGGTGCCGAACTCGAATACCGCATGAATTTGGGTTGGATAAACCGCCTAGATTCTAACTCAGTATTCTCAAGAACAACATTTTACACAAATGCCTCCTTTATACGTTCCGAAGCTGACCTAAGTGCCTTTCCTGGCTTAGAAGAATATCCAGGTTCTGCAAGGCCTTTGCAAGGTCAGTCTCCATATATTCTCAATATTGGCCTATTTTATGAAAGTCAGAAAGACCTAGTTGTTAATTTCTCTTATAACTACGTTGGTCAGCGTATTGCTATTTCCGGTAACACTCAAGAACCAAGTGTATGGGAAAACGGCCGCCACGTACTGGATTTTCAGATTGGTAAAACTTGGAATAATAAATATGAACTCAAATTAAACTGTGCTGACCTACTCGCTCAAGATCTAGTTTTCTTTCAAGACATCAACAAAAACAAACGCTACGACAAAGGCACAGATAGTGCATGGCAAGAAATTACTTTCGGGCAAACCATTACATTAAATTTCAAATACAAATTCTAAGTTTTTTATGTTAAGGAAACTATTCTTTTTGATAATATATATTTAAAACAACCTTAAAAACGTAATAACTTAAGCAACCGCAGATCACAAGATCTTTGTAAAATAAAAACTAAAAAAGATGAAAAAAATTTACACATTAATGACTGCTCTATGCTTAGGCTGTTTCGCCTTTGCACAAGATGCCTTCTGGACACCTACCACTTACAGAGGTGCATTTCCAGTAACTGACAACACACCGGCCACAAATTGGGCTTCGGGTTGGTCTAATTTTGACCCAGAAACAACAGTTTATCCAACAACAATAACAACTGTTTCTGCTGACATCACTACCAATACAACATGGAGTGGTGTTGTCAAACTTATGAATAAAGTATACGTTAAAAATAACGCAACCTTAACTATTGCCCCAGGTACAATAATCCGCGGTGATAAACTGACACAAGGAACGCTTATCATAACTCGTGGCGCCAAAATTATGGCAGACGGTACTGCGTCTAACCCAATCGTATTTACGTCTAACGAAGCTGTTGGCGCTCGTAACGAAGGTGACTGGGGTGGATTAGTTATCCTAGGTTTAGCAAAAAACAATCAGCCTGGTGGAGTTGCATTTATTGAAGGTATCGTGCCTACTACTGATTCCCAGTTTGGTGGAAATTTTGATAACGACAATTCGGGTACATTAAAGTATGTTCGCGTTGAATTTGCAGGTATCGCTCTAGAACCTAATAAAGAGATCAATGGGATTACCTTTGGCTCTGTAGGAAATGGAACTGTTGTAGATTATGTACAAGTAACTTTATCAGGAGATGACTCTTTTGAGTGGTTTGGTGGCACTGTAAATTGTAAGCACCTTATTGCTTACAGAGGTTTAGACGACGATTTCGACTGTGACTTCGGCTTCAGAGGTAAAATTCAGTTTGCACTTTCTATCCGCGACAAAGATCTATATGATGCGCCTGGCGATTCAAATTCATTTGAATGTGACAACGATGCTGCGGGTTCAACAGCACAACCTAAAACTCGCCCAATTTTCTCAAACGTTACATTAGTAGGTGCAAAAGGAAATGGAACAACTGCTCTTCCTACAGGTGAAAAGTTTGAAAAAGCTTTCCGTTTGCGTCGTAATTCAGCTGTATCTGTTCTAAATTCATTAGTAACAGGTTGGGAAAAAGGATTATCAATTGAGGGTGCTCCTGTGGTGGCTAACTTAAATGGCGATACAATGGTATTCGTGAATAACATTTTGACAAACTTTGCGCAACCAACTTGGAACACAAACAACACAAATACAGTAATTAACTCTGGTGGTTCTACTGCTGCTTGGTACAACTCTTGGTGGGGTGTTGACGGCAATGACTCTACGCAGTCACTCACACAAGTAAACTGGGTAAACTTATTTACTGCCTTGGGTGTAACCCCTGACGCTCGCTTAGCTATAGGATCAGTAGCTGCAACAGGTGCTACTTTTATGAATCCAGTTTTCTTTTCTATTGCTACTCCAGTTGTTGCTACAACGAGCTACACATACTGCCAAGGTGCTGCCGCGACTGCACTTTCTGCGACTGCTTTAACAGGAAATACATTACGTTGGTATACACAAGCAACTGGTGGCACTTACACCACTACAGCTCCTGTGCCAAGTACAACAACGGCTGGAACTTACACATACTACGTTTCTCAAGCAAATGTAGCAAACGACGAAAGTATGCGCGCAGCAATCAACGTAACAGTAAATGCCTTGCCAGCAACTCCTGTAATTACTGCAAGTGGTTCTACTTCTTTCTGTACTGGTGGTTCTGTTGACTTAAGCTCAAGTGCAGCGTCAGGAAATGTTTGGTCTACCAACGCAACAACATCAACGATTACTGTAGCAACAACCGGAAACTATTCAGTAACTGTTACTGATGCCAATGGTTGTTCAAGTGTATCAGCTCCAATTTCTGTGAACGTTTCTAGTGCTCCTGCTCCAACCATCACAGCAACAAGCACACAAGCATGTTCAGGTGATATAGTTACCGTGAGCGCTTCAACTTCAGATTCATATTTATGGTCTACTGGAGAAACTACGCAAAATATTCAGGTGAGTAATACAGCAGCTGTTTTTGTAACAGTTACCAATGCAAATGCTTGTAATGGTGTTGGTCAATCTGCAACTACTAATATTACTTTTACTGCGACGCCAACCGCTGCAGGTGCTTTTACAACTGCAGGTAACATCGTTACCTTTACAAACACATCTACAGGTGCAACATCATACTCTTGGGATTTTGGGGACTTCACCAACTCTTCAGCAACTGCACCTGCACACGCTTATGCTGCAAATGGGACTTACACCGTTGTGTTAACAGCTATTAATGGTAACTGTACGAGCACAACCTCGTTTGAAATCTCCATTGAAGTCAGTTTGGAAGAAACAAACCAAATTCAATTTGAGGTTTATCCAAACCCTGCATCTGAACAAGTGCTTGTAGCTTTTGAAAATAATTCAAACGGTATTTTAAACATACTCGATGCAACAGGTCGTTTGGTTTACACACAAACATTCAATGAAGTAGGTTCTGTTTTACTTCCTGTGAATGTGAGCATGCTTTCTTCAGGAAGCTATACCCTACAATTGATCAATGCAGAGCAAGTGGGTGTAAAACGCCTCTTGATACGCAAATAATTAAAAGTGAATTAAACTAAGGGGACTCAGGTCCCCTTTTTTTTTAAATTTAGACCTATGGAAAACACAAAAGGCCACACCATACTCATTGTAGACGACGAGCCAGACATCCTGGAATTTCTCTCCTATAACGTTCGCAAAGAAGGCTATAAAGTGTTTACAGCGACTAATGGCATTGAAGCACTGCGCTTAGTGCAGCAAATCAATCCATCTTTAATTCTTTTAGACGTGATGATGCCCAAAATGGATGGTATCGAAACTTGTCAGGTGATCAGAAAGGACCTAAATATGGTTCAGCCGGTCATTGCATTCTTAACGGCCAGAACAGAAGACTATGCGCAAATTGCCGGTTTTGAAGCTGGTGCTGACGACTATATCAGTAAACCCATCAGACCGCGCTTACTTATTAGTAAAATTGAATCTTTGTTGCGCCGCCTCAAAAATAAAGCTGGTGCAGAAGGAACAGCAAATATCGTTATCGATAGAGATCGCTACATTGTAGAGCTCGAAGGAAAAGAACTTCAATTGCCAAAAAAAGAATTTGAACTTTTAGAATTACTTACAAGCCGTCCCGGTAAGGTTTTTAACCGCGATCAAATTTTAGCTGTAGTTTGGGGTAACGACACCATAGTAGGTGAGCGCACCATAGATGTTCATATTAGAAAATTGCGCGAAAAACTTGGAGATGCGTATATTCGTACCATAAAAGGCGTCGGATATACCTTCAATGACAAGTGAGAAAAGCGAGACCAAGTTTCTTAATTTTAAGTGGCAGTATTCTTTTTTATGTATTGAGTTTTCTCTTTACACTCTTCGTGCATCTTCAAATTGTCACCTTAAGTAACACCCTCATTTTTTTAATACCGCTCGTTTCTGGTGTTTTTGCCTATACCATTTTTTACTATATCATCAAACGCTTTTTGCAATACCGCATGAGTTTGATATATAGAAGTATTCAAAATATGGATGCAGAAAAACGAACGGATCAAACCATTGATCAGCTTGTTGCTCAAGGTGAAGAAGATGTTAAAGAGTGGAAACAAAAACGGAATCTCGAAATTGAAAAGCTAAAAGAACAAGCTGCTTTTCGAAAAGAATTTTTAGGTAACCTCGCCCACGAACTCAAAACACCTGTTTTTTCCATCCAAGGATACATCGATTCTTTGCTAGATGGAGGAATGGAAGATCCTGAAGTACTCAAAACTTTTTTAGAGCGCGCATCAAAATCAACAGAGCGGATGACCCATATCTTAGAAGACCTCGATCAGCTCACTAAACTCGAACTAGAGCGGATTCAATTAGACATCAGAAGTTTTGACTTACAAGACCTCGTCAAAGAATCCTTTGAAGCTTTGGAGCTCATTGCCAATGAAAAACGTTACAGATTAAAAATGGAAGTAGCTGAACCTTTTTGTTATGTCAATGCCGATCGAAATAAAATTGCTCAAGTTCTCATTAATTTGTCTACCAATGCCATTGCTTACGGAAAAGATGATGGAGAAATGTGCATCAATATTATTCAAATTGACGATACCTATAATATTCAATTTAAAGATGATGGACCTGGTATTGAACCACAGCACCTTCCTCGCCTTTTTGAGCGTTTCTACAGAGTTGAAAAAAGTCGGAACAGAAACGAAGGTGGTTCGGGCTTAGGGTTGGCTATTGTCAAGCATATTATTGAATCGCACGGCCAACAAATTCAGGTAGCTAGTTCTTTTGGTGTTGGTACAACCTTTACTTTTAGCCTTGAAAAAAGCAAAGCANTAGGCCCTGTGAGTTCAAGAGGGATTCCGTTGAAATAATTTAGTGGGTAGCCGTCATATTCTCGGGCACACATATAATAAAATCAGCCCGACCATTGTGTTCTTTTTCTAATTTCCGAGGGTCTTTCTGACTAACCGTAGTAATAGTCAATATGTTCATTTGTGGTGCTTCTTGCTGAACATACCACATGATTCCCTGATAAAAGTCAGAATGATACGCCCCATTAAAATGCAAGTGAACCGTACCAATTTTACGCATCGAATTATGCAAAATAAAATGCGCCATCGTTGCATCTTTGATCGCCTGAGCCTCAACCATGCGCCAACCCATTCCGGGCCCCATATGAGCGCCCATTCCTTTCATGGCTTGATACTGAGATAGTGTGGTGTCAAAAGCAAACGAGAGTGGTGCCATTTGTTGTTTGATGTGCTCCGGTAGTGTGTCTAACGACGATCTCCCTTTCTTGAATAACAAGCTTGCATACTTCCTTTGAATATTCGTCGCCACACAGGAAAGGCCTTTTTCTTTTGCGAACTCAACTAAAGGCGCATAATCTGTGTGGTAATTTGGCCACAACCGTAGGGTATCCTTCAACTTTTCATTGGCAATTTCTCCATTAACATAAGCACTCAAAACCGTTTGCTGATCCTGTTCAAACATCTCAAATCCTAATTGCAAATTGCTTCCATGTTCAGTAAACATTTGCTGTGTCAATTCTAATTGTAACCAGTGTGCTATGGGGTTGTCGTGAAATTCACCAAACAAAACCAACTCGCTTTGCTTGGCGGCCGTTGCCATTTTTTCAAAAGAAATTTTCTTTCCCTTGCTATCGAAAATCTGATAAGCTGGTAAATCTTGGGCAAGAAATGTTTGAATTCCAATCAAAAAGAAAAAGTAGGTGAATCTTAACATCCAATTATTTTAGAAGCAAAGTAAGTAAATTATTGGGCTTNCTATGAAAATTTCATAAATTAGAAACAAATTGAATACATGAATAAACAACTACTTGCCCTTATNGGTGCCATTTTTCTGAGCATTACAAATCTTCATGCACAAGACCCCTGCGCAAGCGGCCGCTATGCAGAAACGGTTTTTACACAGTTTGACCTTACAAGCAATATTACTTATGGCCAAAATAACAATTGGGCCAATTCCAACACAACTCTCAAACTTGATTTTTACGAGCCCGCCAACGACCCTTTAACTGCAAGGCCACTCATCATTTGGGTACACGGAGGTAGCTTCATTGGCGGAAGCAAAACTGACCTAGATGTTAAAACCCTTTCAGAGCGTTTTGCCAAAAAGGGTTATGTATGTGCAAGTATTGACTATCGCCTGGGGTTCTTCCCCTTCGACTCCACGAATGCAATCAAAGCCGTGGTGCGCGCCGTTCAAGACCTTAAAGCGGCCATTCGCTATTTTTACCAGGACGCACAAACATCAAATACATTTAAAATCGATACCAATCATATCTTCATTGGAGGTAGCTCGGCCGGAGCCATTACTGCACTGCACGTGGCTTACCTAAATGATGCATGCGAGTTCAGTGATTACATGAGTACAAGCGCTTTAACAAGCCTTGGTGGCCTAGAGGGGAACTCGGGCAACCCTGGCTATTCTACAAAAGTGCATGCTGTTATCAATGGCTGCGGCGCTTTGGCGCGCTACAATTGGCTGGAAGCCGGCGACGTGCCGTTGTGTTCTGTNCANGGGACCAATGACGCAACAGTAACCTACAACCGTGGTTTAGTGAATCCTGGAACTCCGCTAATNTATCTAGATGGCAGTCGTATGTTGCACGAGCGTGCTTGCGCAATTGGCATAAGCAATCAAATTTACACTTTTAATAATGCATCGCATGTGCCTTATTTTAACAATGCAGCCTATATGGACAGTACCGAGCGCTTCGTTCGGGACTTTCTTATTGATATTTTGGGCTGTACGCAAACGGTGTTGTTAGCTCCCAACGAAATGCAAGAACAAGCTAATTTGTATCCTACCACCTATTGTGATGGTTCTGCTAGTGATGAGATTTGTAGTGGTGTTGGCATTAATGAAATGACGAGTGTAGAAACCTTAAAATGTTATCCCAATCCTACTAGTGACCAACTTACATTACAAACCAACAACGGTTTTGAATTATTGCGGATTTATTCAATTTCGGGCGAACTCATCTTCGAAGCAAGCGCTCAGCACTCCCCTTCTTTTGAATTGACTTTGATTGCACAAAATAACGGCCTCTACCTCATTGAGGTCCAATTCCAAAATGGACAATTATTGAGAAATAAACTCATTTTAAAGAAATAATTTATGAAAAAAATAAATCTTCTCTCTACTTTGCTTTTTCCATTGCTGCTCTCTGCTCAAACATGGAGTAGTGATGTCGCCCAAATTTTTTACAACAAGTGTACGGCATGCCATCATCCGGGAGGTGCTGCACCGTTTTCTTTAATGACGCATGCGGAAGTAAGTCCATTAGCTGCTGCGGTATATCAATGCGTGAATACTGGCGAAATGCCACCATGGCCCCCCGACAACAATTACCAACAATACCAGCACAACCGCGCGCTGTCAAATGTAGAGAAATCGACGATCATCAGTTGGCTCAATAATGGTGCACAAGAAGGGAACCCTAACCAGACGCCACCTCCACCTGTCTACACTTCTAATACTTTTCTCGGAAATGGCGACTTGCTAGTGCAGATACCTACTTACATGTCTAAAGCAACCACCCATGACGATTACGTTTGCTTTAATATCCCAACCAATCTCACTCAAAACCGGATCATCAGAGCGGTTGAAGTGGTTCCCGGAAACCGAGAAATTGTTCACCACTGCCTGGTATATCTAGATCCAAATAGTGCTGAAACAACAGACACAATTGGGGGCAACTGTGCAAGTCCAAACAACGGTAATACCAAGCTCATTACAGGTTACACACCAGGTGCCACACCAATGATTTTACCCTCGGCAAATCCACTGAAATTGGGCCTCGATATAGGNCCAGGGTCCTCTATATATTTTGCCATGCACTATCCAATGGGCTCTTATGGTCAATTTGATTCTACTAAAGTTATTTTGCATTTTTATCCAGAGGGCACTACCAATGTGCGTCAAATAAGCGCAGGTCCACTGTTGGCTAAATCGAATTTTACTTTACCCGCAAACCAATTTACTGATCTTAATTCAACATATCCTCCAGGTTCAGCAACGCTACCAACAAGTTTCTCAGTACTTTCAGTTTTTCCTCACATGCACTTACTTGGCTCTAAAATAAAGTCTTATGCTTTTAAAGCGGGCGAAGACACCGTGAATTTTATCAATATTCCTAAATGGGATTTCATGTGGCAAGATTTCTACTTTTTCAAGCATCTTCAGAAAGTCCCGACGGGTTATAAACTCAAAAGCGAGGGAACCTATGACAATACGGAAAACAATCCAAATAATCCCAATTCACCACCACAAAATGTTTACAGCGGTTTCAATACCACCGATGAAATGTTCCTGACCTATTTTCATTACTTTCCCTACCAGCCCGGCGACGAAACCTACGATTTAGAGACGCTCATTAGCGCATCCCTAACCGACTACCCTTTAAACGACAACAGTTCGATAGTCGCCTATCCCAACCCGACTCAAGATGCGCTTACTTTAGTCTTCCCCTTGAGTTTGAAACCTTCAGACCTGATCTATCTTTACGATATCAATGGCCAAGTTAAATTGAAACTCACCCCCGAGTTAGGTGTATCTCAAATTCATCTGGGTATTGAAAATGAAGAATGGCTTGGTTTACCGAAGGGCGTTTACTTTGTCTCGGCAAGAGTCAACGGGCACCTATTGTCAAAAAAACTAATCAAGTTGTAAAAGAGCGCTTTTTTAAAACTGTAAAATTTCTTATCTTTGCCGACCTGATGGTCTCATGGCCGAGCGGTTAGGCACCGGTCTGCAAAACCGTCTACAGCAGTTCGAATCTGCTTGAGACCTCAAGAAAACCCCTCTTTCTTTTTGACTGAGGGGTTTTTTATACGGAAATATTTGCTGCTTCTCTTCAAAAAGAACAATGTTAAATCTATATTAAGATTTTTTGCCCTAGTTATTGAATTCAGGCTTTAATAGGCTCAAAATCGAGGGCTTTGTGTTAGAAAGACAATAATTATGCGTTACGGAATTGGAAACATTAAATTTTCGTTTTGAAAAGGGGCTAAAGTTTTTTTATATTTGGCGTTCAATTGTAAAAATGAAAAATTAAAAACGATCATTATGGACAAAAAACAAAAAACCGCCGGAGGATTTTCAGCTATCATTGCATTTCTGGCAATTGCACTTTCACTAATTGCAGGTA
>JGI25925J51416_10000318_pt1 | contig 11781 bp, 13 predicted proteins | sample LauGreFaBDMM15DN_2_FD_51416 | JGI IMG/M metagenome (IMG submission 51416) | reverse complement strand
CGGTTAGTGGTACGCGCTGCACTGACTGCCATTCCCAGTGCAAATGCGCTCTTACCCACAGCAGGGCGAGCACCAACAATGTTTAGGGTTCCTGGTTGTAAACCAGACAATAGTCTGTCAAGTTTTGAATACCCAGTACGGATACCCGTGATATCGGACTTAGCATCGTGACGATCTTCCAGAATTTGTGCGACTTTTCCGGTGAGTTCGTGAAGCTTCTGTAATGAGTCGGTGATTTGTTCATCACCGATATCGAACACAATTTGTTCCGCTTGGTCAATTGCGTTTTTGATATCTGCTGGCGCTGAATAGCCAATGTCTGCAATTTCGCTTGCGCCGCGAATCAGACGACGCAGAGTTGATGTATCGCGCACAATGCGGATGTAGCGGCCAGCACTACTGATAGACGGTGTTGCATTCTGCAGTTCCAACAGGAAATTCAGTCCACCCAATTCGTCGATGAGATTATGACGACGCAATTCGTCTGCGACGGTAACAACGTCAACTGCATCAGCAGCTTGCGACAATACTTTGATTGCTGCAAACACATGACCGTGTGCAGGCTTGTAAAAATCTTCCGGGACAAGTTGCTGTTCAATGGCCAAACCAATTGGTTCTTCATTAAGTAACATGGCGCCAAGCAACGAGGCTTCAGCATCTAAGTTGTGTGGCGGTATGCGACTATCCGTACGCGTAGTGCGGGGTGTAAAGGACCGTTCAGGCCTGTCGGAAAAGTCGCTCATAGAGATCCTCTACCTTGCCTGTAAATGCCTGTGGATTGCTAGTGGATAACCCTGCGAAATTGCTGTGGATAGCACTGGGGACAAAGCCCAGCAACTGGGGATAACAAGTGTGTAAGTGGCGCTGGCTATCAGCCGGCAACCACAGACAATTTCACTGTGCACTCAACATCAGCGTGCAAACGGACGATTGCCGTGTGAGCACCTGTTGTACGAATTGGCTGAGCCACAACTTTTTTGCGATCAAGGATGACGCCAGATTGCGCAGCAAGTGCAGCAACGATGTCAGCGGTGGTTACTGAGCCGAACAAACGGCCTTCATTTCCAGCTTTTGCCTTGACAGTAAATGAGCGAGCCATGAGTGTTTCAGCAACAGTGTGAGCAGATGCTCGGTCTGATGCTTCACGAAGGTCACGTGCACGACGCATTGAAGTTGCTTGCGCTACTGCGCCGTCTGTTGCTACAAGAGCAAGTCCGCGAGGCAATAAGTAGTTACGTGCGTGGCCATCTGCAACAGCGATGATGTCACCGCGGCAGCCGACTCCGGCGATGTCTTGACGAAGAATGACTTTCATGATTATGCCTCTACTTCGACTTCAACTGCAGCAGTTTCTTCTGCGACAGCCTCAGTTGAATCTGTTGATTCATCATCTTCGTCCTCACGAGGCACGAATGATGAACTTGTTGGCTGCTCGTCGAGCTCCAAGTTTGCTTCGTCTTCACGGCCTTCTTTACCTGGGCGAGGTGCCCGGGTGCTGACGGTGCGCTTTGTGTATGGCAACAATGCCATTTCACGAGCGTTCTTGATTGCGGTTGCGAGGTCACGCTGTTGTTGCACGTTTGTGCCGCTCATGCGCTGTCCACGGATTTTCGAACGATCAGACATGAAGCGCTGAAGCAGGCTGACGTCTTTGTAATCGATGAAAACAACTTTTTCGATGGCCAGTGGGTTGGCTTTCTTTTTGAACTTGCGGTTTGCCTCACGGGCATTACGAATTTTGTTCGTTTTACTTGTCATGGTGTGATCCTTGTATCAGGGAAGGTGTGAAGGGTAGAAAATGGAAAGCCTAGAAAGGCTCTTCGTCAGATGGGAAGTAATTGTCGCCACCACCGGCGTTGCCACCAGAAGGTTGTGAACCACCACGTGCACCGCCGCCAGCGTTGCCGCCACCGTCGGTACGAGGTGTGCGCTCGACAGATGCGGTGGCCCAGCGAAGGCTTGGCCCAATTTCGTCTGCGTTGACTTCAATCGCGGTGCGCTTTTCGCCTTCGCGGTTTTGGTACTCGCGCTGTTCAAGGCGACCTGAAACGATGATGCGCATTCCCTTGGTGAAGGTTGCTGCGGCGTTCTCGCCCAGTTGGCCCCATGCAACGATGTTGAAGTACGAGGTTTGTTCTTGCCATTCACCGTTGACTTGGTAGCGACGACCAACGGCGATGCCGAATGATGCGACGCCCTTGCCGCCAGTAGTAAAACGAAGTTCTGGATCGCGGGTGAGATTCCCTACGAGTGTGATTGTGTTGTCGGCCATGGTGATGGTTCCTTCCTACAAGTGAAGAGAGCGTTGTGCTCGATATGGACGGCTTACGCCGCCGAGATCATTCCGCGACGAGCTGCCTCGTCGTCTGGAAGGCGGACCAATTTGTGACGAAGAACGTCATCTGAAATACGGAATCCGCGCTCGACTTCATCGAGTGCGCCACCTTCAGCAGAGAGGTTGAAAATGGCGTAGTAGCCATCATCTTGTTTCATGATCGGATAAGCCAAGCGACGCTTGCCCCACCAATCGGGACTGCCGTGGATTTGTCCACCAACCCCTGCCACTGAGGCAGAGATGGTTTTGATCCATGCATGGGCCGTGCTCTCGTCGAGCTTGCCGTTAATAATGACCATGAGTTCGTATGCACGCATTGCGTGTGACCTCCCTTCGGACCCGAGTACGATCCCGGGGCCCCCGAGGGGGCAGGGTGAATAAGTGACTTGGGTAGCGTACCTGCTGAGAATCACCCTCCCACAGGGGTGTTTCACTGATGTCCGGCCTGTGTCCATTACCCCTGATGTGCACCAGGATTGGCAACTTTTGGCACAATTTCAGCCTTTTACGGCTGATCGAGTCCTTTTTGGCACCGCAATTGGCAGAACCCGTAACAAGTGGTGCCACCGGCATTGCGGGCAGGCTTCCACGACATAGGCGGTGTATTCGTGGCCGGTGCGCTGCAATTTCACAATGTCGCTGCGGTCGGTGACGCACTTACCGTTCTTTGGCAACCCGTGTCCAAATACATAGGTCACGAGAGCCACGTTGACTTCTTCGCAGATGGGGCACACGGTCTTTGATGGTTCACCAATGTTGCGAGCAGCGCGAATGAGTTCTGGGTGTGCATCACACACAGAGTCCTTACTAACTCGTCCGCGCTTCACCTCATTAAGAAGGGAGCGACGTGACAATTGGTGATCTACAACTCCGGTGCCGCCGCGCAACATGTCAACTGAGAAACCCATGCCTCCATAAGTTAGTCATAAGATGCCTGTCATGTCAGATGCTGGTTCCACTGTGACCGATGGCCGCTTTATTTCCTTTGGTTCTACTGTCCACAATGAAAGTGAACTGCGGGTCTGCGGAGACCTTCGCGGAAAGCGAGTGCTGGAACTCGGACTTTTTGGCAGTGTGCCGAATTGCGTGGCCATGGCCACCCAGGGTGCTCGCAGCATCGCCATTGACCCATTGACCGAAGCGATCACTCGTGCCAGAGTGGCGGCCAGTAACGCAAACGTTGTAGTGGAATTCCATGAAGGTGATCTTGCTGACCTCGGATTTCTTATGAACGCAGTCATCGACCTTGCGGTCTGTGTGCATCAGATCAATTCTGAAACCGACATTGCCCGCCTGTTTCGCCAAGTGCATCGCGTGTTGCGCCCAGAAGCTGGTCTTGTTTTTGCAGTCACTCACCCGATGTCAGCGGTGTTTGACAACAATGACCCCACTGCCCGACGTCAATACGGTTCCACTACGCCAACTATTGGCGAATTAACAATGGCTTTGCAACGCGCCAACTTTTCGATTGACGTGATGCACGAATTAACGCCGTTGCATCAACCGCGCGCAGTTGCGCCATCCACACTGGTTGTGCGTGCGCGCAAACTTGGTTCGTAGTTAGCGAGTCTCCGCACGACGAGTGCGTTTGAGTTTCGACACATCATCGGCATTGATAGCCCACCATTCGCGCAAGCGAGCAATAACCACTGCTTCACCGAGAATTCCCTCTTCCAAGCGAATATCCATCAGGAATTCCAAGGCCGCGCCGACCGCAGGACCGGCGGGAACACCAAGTAACTCCATCACCTGCTGCCCGTCAATCTCCGGACGTAGTGACGCAAGCTCTTCGCGCGCACCAACTTCTGCGATACGCGCTTCCATTTCGTCCATGCGTCGCGAAAGAATATTCGCCTTCTTTTCATTACGTGTGGTGCAGTCACACCGCACCAACACATTGAGTTCGCCAAGGTATTCACCTGCATCGCGCACATAGCGACGCACTGCACTGTCGGTCCAACCCATTTGATACGTGTGAAAACGCCCACTAATTGCTACCAATTCAGACACTGCTTCAATATCAGCGTTCGGGTACTTCATGGCTTTCATGCGTTCACGCGTCATGCGTGCACCAACTACTTCATGATGATGAAACGTGACGCCCTTGCCTTCTTTGAATCCACGTGTTCGTGGTTTGCCAATGTCGTGATACAAAGCGGCAAGGCGAGTGATTCGAAAATCAAATTCACGAGTGGGGTCAAGCTGCACGTTCTCCACAACCGCAAGGGTGTGCGTTAATACGTCCTTATGCCTATGAATAGGGTCTTGTTCCAAGCGCATCAGTTTCATTTCTGGAAGAAAATGATCAACAAGACCAGTATCAACTAAAAACCACAAACCAAATGTTGGTCGCTTCGTTGTCATCAGTCGGTCAAATTCAATACGTACTCGCTCAGCAGACACGATGGTGAGTCGATCCGCCATTGCAGTCACTGCAGCAGTAATTGACGGGTCGGGCGCAACTTCTAACTGCGAAATGAATCGTGCAGCACGAAGCATGCGTAATGGGTCGTCGTTAAACGACTCTTCTGCTGACAATGGCGTACGCAACACACGTGCCATCAAGTCGGCAAGACCACCAAATGGGTCAACAAGTACGGGAGTGTCCGTTGTCAGTTCCAGTGCCATTGCATTAATGGTGAAATCGCGGCGAGACAAGTCAGTTTCGATGTCAGTTGCAAACTGCACTTCGGGTTTACGTGAATCGGGCGAATACGCCTCTGCCCTGTGAGTGGTGATTTCGTAGGTGCGCTCACCAATTTTCAAACCAATAGTGCCGAACCGTTCACCCTGAGTCCACAACGCATCGGCAATTGGTTGCACAATTTTCTTAATCTGGTCGGGGGTGGCAGTCGTCGTGGCGTCGAAGTCAATCAGGTCGAGGTCAGTGCCGGCATCTGTGTCGCCAAGGAGCAAATCACGCACGCTTCCACCCACCAGGAACAACCGATGGCCTGCTTCACGGAAAAGGGCAGCAAGGGGCTCCATCTCCTGAAGAATGGGGGCAAAGCGCGGCGGAAACATGTCAGATGAAGGCTAGGCACCCGAGCGCCCGAACAGGTGGTACCCGCTATTCCTGCCAGTTTTCGGCACGGTGGGGACCAGTCGCACTACGGTCATGGGGTGAGTTTGGTCGAGCAACGTTCCCGAGCAGGGGTCATTTGGTCAGGTGCCACCACCGCCCGCGCCCGGCCCTGGCCACAGCAACCGAGCAGAGCTGCCCTATTAATAGGTGGCTCACACAACCCAACCGTGCAATTACCCGACACTCCAATCTTGCAGTCCTGGGTTGACACCCTGTCGCGCTGGGGCTACGACAGCGTTCGCACTTCCCCCCTTGCCCCCGTTGCTGCTGCTGCTCTTTCTGCCGTTGGGTTCAACACATCGCAAAAACTGACGCTGTTAGAACGACCAGACACAGGTCCGGTCATTGTCACCCACCCATTGCGATCCGTTCGGCCACGATTTCCTATGACACATATGCCCAACCCGTCAATGGTTGAGGCCATTCTTTGCATTGACCGCGCAGCGTTTGGCGAAGAGTGGATGATGGATCACGAGACATTTCGCGAAGCTCTTCATGCCACACGTCGGGCGCGCATCTTTGTCTCGCGTGTTGAGGGTGAGCTTTCTGGTTTTGTCATTGCCGGAATCACAGACTCGTATGGGTTTATCCAGCGACTTGCGGTTCACCCCGATTTTCAGCGCCGTGGGCAAGCCGCTTTATTGCTGGAGAATTCACTGTCATGGATTCATTCACGCAGATGCCTGTCAACAGTTGTGAACACTGAGGTCTCGAACACCGCCGCTTTATCCATGTATCAACACAATGGATTTGTACCTCTTGAGTACAACCTTTCAGTGATGGAACGGCAGTTATCGGCATGAGATTCATGCGGCTTCTGACGGTGATTTTTATTGGGCTTGGTGTTGCGTCGCCCGTGACCGACGTTCATGCAGGTATCCACAAAACCGAACTGGGCATCCCTGAACTGAAAATTGTCGCGCAACCGTTTCATGTGTACACCTCAGTGAATGCACGATTTGTATTGTCTCCCAACCTCGACACTTTCGTAGCCGCAGATGATCGGCTCGAGTTTCTTCTCCACCGTCGCGTTGCTTCTCGTGATTCGTTTCGTTCAATCGCTGACGGTGATGTCATCCCAGCTGTTATCGACTCCATTAGTTATCGGATGTCTCGTGTCCCTCGCGATAACGCAGGAAACCGCGTTGCTGTTGTCCCCATCATCACAACAGACAAACAAGGTGCTTCTTTGTCCATTCCCTTTGATGGTGTGTACCCACTCACTATTCGTATAGTCGATTCACAAACGGGTGATGTCGTTACTTCAGTATTGACATTTCTCAATCGTCGTGACACGAAGTCTGAAATTGCCGTTGTCCCGTTCAGCACAGTGGTTTCGCTCACTGGCCCTCCGTCATTGACGACAGATGGCACATCAGTTATCACTGACAGTGCACGTGATTCAGTTACTCGTCTTATTGCATTTCTCACTACATTTCGTTCTGGAGTCACAATCTCAATTCAGCCTGAAATCATTGCTGCTTTTGCTAATTCATCTCAACCAGTAGATGCAGAACTTTTTATAAAACTGCGCGAGCTGTTGCGAGATCGAACAATAGTGAACACCACATTTGCGCCGTGTAATCCTTCTCTTTTTGCAGCAATGGGTTTGAGAGCTGAATTTATTGCACAATTGAAGTTCGGAGAAGGCACGTTGAATCGACTTCTTCCCGGAGTCACCATTCAGCGTCACACGTGGATTGCGTCCGACAATATTGATGCACCTGCAATGTCGGTATTGAAGTCTGCTGGCATCACCTCCATCATCTTGTTGCCTGCTGCACAAACTTTAATAACGAGCGAACGGTCGTTATCCCTGCTCGGTCGTGCAACAAAAACTGGTAACGAAATGATTTCAGTTATAAGTCCGTTGAATGGCGCAACACAGGTGAAGCACGCGCAACCAGCAGGCTCTGAACGTCTCGCATACAAGATTGCTGCTGAGCTTTTGGTGGTACGAGACGATCTGCTTGCCGAAGAGAACAACCCCTCTGAAATCAAGATGGGCGTTGTTGCTTCCTTTAATGATGTGGCGGAGTCTGGCGCAGTCGTGACGGCAACGCGAGCCCTGTCTCAATCCAGTGGTTTTTCCATGAATGACTTTGGTGGCTCCATCATTGTTAACCCAATAACCCCAGCAGTTGCCTTTGCAAAAAATGCCACATCGTTCGATACCAGTCGCAGCTCAAGTATTCGTGCAACAAGACGAGAGTTAGACGCCACACATCCATGCTTGGCCCTGACGACGTTCGCCGCGAGACATGGCCGTCTCGCTTTTCGCTCGGTACGTCCCCAATTACTGCTTCTCCCCGGCGCATACATCACCTCGTTACGCACAACAATGCGTGCAACGCGTGATGCAATCACTGTGACCACGCCGAAGTCGGTCACGCTCTCTAGCCGAACGGGTGCAATTCGCATCCAAGTTCGCAATGACTCAGACCAGGACCTCACAGTGCGGGTGCGCATGGCTAGCGCCAAATTGACACTGTCAGAACCGGTGAGAATTGTGGTTTTAACGAAAGGCGGCACCACGGAACTCAATGTGTCAGCCACGACACGTGCAGGTGGTGAAATTCCCATCTCAATCTGGGTGTCAACGCCAGAAGGAAACCTGTCCGTTGTCGACCCCATCACTATTTCTGCCAACGTCAATGCCATTGCGGCCTACGGCCAATTAGTGAGCGCCCTGCTGCTGCTAGTGCTTTTTGTGTGGTGGTGGTCGAACCGTCGGTCGGCACGACGCGAACGGCTAAACGCGACTACGGTCTAATTCATGACTGTACGTATAGTGACCGATTCTTCCTGTGACCTCCCGCAAGCCATGGCTGATGCCTTAGGGATTCGCATTGTTCCCCTCAGCGTCCGTTTTGGCGACACCGAATACATCGACCGCACCACCATCACCGCCACCGAGTTCTGGTCAAAGTGCGCAGCGTCTGCAACTTTGCCAGAGACAGCAGCTCCCTCGCCTGGTTCCTACGAGGAAACCTACCGAAGCCTTGCCGCAGAGGGTGCAACTGCCATCGTGGTGGTCGCACTCTCCTCAGATTTGTCGGCCACAATGCAGAGTGCAGAGCTTGCAGCGCGCGCCGTTGCTCCCGAAATCGATGTTCGCATTGTCGATAGTCGCAATGCCTCTATGGGGCTTGGGCTCACCGTGTTGGCATGTGCCGAACTAGCCAAGACTGGTGCTTCTGCCGACGAAGTGGTCGCGCGCGCGCAATCAGTCATTCCCCGCATGCGCCTGTACGCAGCTCTTGACACGCTCGACAACTTGAAAAAGGGTGGTCGCATTGGTGGCGCAAAGGCCATGCTCGCAACCGTCATGTCAATCAAACCATTGATCTCAATTACGAATGGTCTTGTCGCAGAAGCTGGCAAACAGCGCACGCGATCAAAAGCACTTGCTCATCTCGTCGACATTTTGCGCAACCAGCAAGTTCCCATCGAGCGTCTCGCCGTTCTGAATGCACAATGTGCGGACATCGATGCATTCGTTGCAATGGTGAAAGAGGTTTACACCGGCGAAATTATTGTCGGTGATATCGGCGCAGTCATCGGTACTCACGCTGGTCAAGGAACAATCGGAATCGTTTTTCTCCTTTCTGCATAAGGGGTATACCCCGCCTAGGGGGTGTTTCAGAAGTAGCGTTTGCTCCCAGTAATGGCTGCAGCACGACACTCCGATGACCTCATAGGTAATAGGTACCGTCTTGAGAGCACCATTGCCTCTGGTGGCATGGCCGATGTATGGCGTGCAACTGACTTGCAGTTAGATCGATTAGTTGCTGTAAAACTTTTACGTGCGAGTGTTATCGATGATCCCATCGTCACCGAAAGGTTTCGTCGCGAGGCTCGCGCACTTGCACGACTAACGCATCCGAACATTGTTCCGGTGTATGACTGCGTCGAAGAAAACGGTCAAGTTGCATTAATTATGCGGCTCATTGAAGGTAAGTCGTTGCGCGAATTACTCGATGAAGCCAATGACTCAGACCAAGCGGGAATGCTCAGCGTTCATCTCACTGTGCACATTGGCCGAGCGATAGCAGCTGCTCTTGCTAAAGCGCATGCAGAGAACATTGTGCATCGCGACATCAAGCCTGGAAACATTCTCATCATGCAACAAGGTGAAGTGTTGTTGACAGATTTTGGTATTGCCAAGCCCTTAAAGAGTTCGAAAGAAGACGGCACAGACCTCACTCGTGTTGACGTCATGATGGGTACTGCAAAGTATTTATCGCCAGAACAAGTGCAAGGTCGTGATTTAGATGGTCGCGCAGACATGTACTCACTGGGGCTTGTTTTGTACGAATGCCTTGCAGGGCATGCTCCATTTAAGGAAGACAACGATCAGGCAACTGCAGTCGCACGTCTGCAACGTGACCCAACACCGCTCACAGGAATTCGTTCTGATGTNCCAAGCAACGTCATTGCAGTAATCAACAAAATGCTGCGCCGCAAACCAGAACATCGTTACGACGACTGCAACGAAGTTGCTCAGGCACTCGAGGCTGCCATTAAAAATGTGCACGATGCGATGACGCCGGCCGATGGTTTCACGCCCGCAGTGAGTGCACCTACAACAGCCCGTCCGCGTCCAGTTCTCAATGATCCATTAATGCCAAAGAAACAACCGCGTCAATTTTCGTTAGTGGAAAATGACGACACACCACCAAAGCCTGTTGCTAAGCGAGACATAACGCCTCGTGGAGTTGTGCGCACAGATAAGTCTTTGCCTCGCACACAACAAACGTCTACAAAGCGCAAGTACATTCCCATTGCGTTACTGCTTGTTGCTGCATTAGTGATGTCGGTGATGTTGTGGCGCGGATTACAAAACACAAAGTCAGTTCCCGGTGGTGCAACGTTAGGCGTCGTAAATGATGTTGTCGTTGGTCCTGTCTCGGTAGTGGGCTGCGCAGTTACGACCCCAATGGTGAGGACAGGCAAGAGAACGAAGCCATGATTCCTAACCTGACCGACAACAATCCGGCCACATCGTGGACCACTGTGTGTTACGGAAACCAATATTTCGGCTCCAAAGGTGGGGTCGGTGTCATCGTGCAGTTATCGGGCGTCGGTATTGGATCTCTCGCCGCAACATTCGGAACTGCCCCGTGGAACGCCGACGTCTTCGTGTCGACAAGTGAAGCAATTCCCACCACGCTTGACGGTTGGGGTCCTCGCGTTGCCGATTCTTTTGGCTCACAAGCTGGCGCCGCAACATTCCCCGTTGCCACACCAGCTCGAAATGTTTTGCTCTACATGCGTGAAGCCGGCCGAAGCACCTCGTGCAGTAACAGCAATCCCTACAAGGGCATGCTGTCTGACCTCTCGTTCACATCAGGGAAATAACGCTCTCAACCAATTAACTAGTGTGTTGCCATCACAGACGTTGATGAATCCCTGCTTGTCCGTCGCGCCAAACGCGGTGATCAAAATGCTGTTGATGCCTTGTTGCGTACCCACTACGACACGGTGAGAGCTGTGTGCCATCGCATCATTATCAATAAGTCAGATGCTGAAGATGCCACCCAAATGGCTCTGATTTCCATTGTTCGTGCAATTCCCTCATTCGACGGTCGCTCAAAATTTTCAACATGGATCTATCGCATCGCCACCAACGCAGCCCTTGACGAAGTACGTCGAATTCAGCGCCGACCAATTCCCACGGACAAAGAGTCGGTCTATGACTCTCCCGCTAACGACCGCACCAGTGCCGTTAATGCCCAAATGGATGTCTCTGCTGCACTTGCCCAGTTGCCAGAGGAATACCGCACCGCTATTGTGCTTCGCCACGTTGCCGACCTTGATTACGAAGAGATCGCTGCCATTCAGGGGGTGCCGGTGGGGACTGTTCGGTCTCGCCTCGCGCGTGGCCGTGCCCAATTAGCCGAAATTCTGGGGAACCAAAATGCGTCGTCAGATCGTCAGACAAAAAGCACTACTGCGCCACCAGAAGGGAGTGCCCCGTGAACGATGATGAACTTGACCCAGAGGTTCTGGCCGCCCTTCGTGATGTTGTCCCCGCGTCTGATGCATTACGCGATCAGCACATCGCATCTGCTCTAGCCGAAATATCAGCAGCGTCCTCTCGGTCTCGCATTAAATGGCTTAGTGCTGCAGCGGCAGTTATCGTCCTGCTTGTTGGTGGCAATGCTCTCTACGCATCACTTTCCCCGTCCACTGACTCGAACGTGACCCCGAGAAATGGCGGAGTCACCACAGTGCCAGTCAAAGGTTCTGTATGTGACGCCAGCCTGACCGGCTACACATTCGTTGGTACCTATTCGTCAGCCGATTCCGTGCGCGAAGTATGGAGCTCCAAACAAGACCTCGTGGTTGTCGACCAAAC
>JGI25925J51416_10000317_pt1 | contig 11785 bp, 12 predicted proteins | sample LauGreFaBDMM15DN_2_FD_51416 | JGI IMG/M metagenome (IMG submission 51416) | reverse complement strand
AGTGAGTGCATAACTGCAGGTCGTAATCTGGCATTACTTCTTGCCTCTGGCCTAACGATTAAATCTACGTAGCGCATTCGAACTCGACTCTCCTCTGAAAGTGGCTTGTGCTCAACTGGCAGTGGTCGAAGTGATTTTGCAGCGAGTGCGAATGAATTAGCTAGTACTGATAACTCACCCCGTTTTGAGGTTATTACCTCACCGGTCACTGAAACAATATCTCCCAAATCAATTTCAGATTTCCAGGTTTCAAGTTGCACTTCACCAATTTTGTCTAGTGAAAACATTACTTGTAGCTCAGTTCCATCTCCTTCACGTAAATTAGCAAAACATAATTTGCCAGTATCACGTTTGAAAATAACACGGCCTGTTACAGATTCAATAACTCCAGTTGAAACATCAATCGGCAGCTTCTCATGTTTCATTCGAATCTCTAGTAGTGAAGCAGTTCTTGGCACTGATACTGGATATGGTTCACCGCCGCGCTTTATTATCGCAGCCCGTTTTTCACGCCGAATTCGTAGTTGCTCGGGTAGGTCATCCTCATTAGCCATGATGTGTTAAATCTTAGCGGGCAGTGGTGGTGTTATGAATTAATTACGCTCATGTACCAACCGTAATCCGATTAATGTTAGATCAGGTTCATGAAATTCAATGGTTTCACTTATCCCAAGCACTAACGGCGCAAGCCCACCGGTTGCAATTACACAAACCTCACCTGAATCTGGATATAAATCAGCTAACTCATCAATGATTCTATTTACTAAGCCATCCACCTGACCGGCAAATCCAAATATAGTTCCAGATTGCAACGCTTCAACGGTGTTCTTACCTATTACTGACTTTGGTTTTACTAACTCAACTTTACGCAGTTGAGCAGCCCGGGCAGCTAACGCTTCAACTGAAATCTCAATTCCAGGTGCGAGTGCGCCCCCTAAGAACTCACCTTTGGGTGAAACTACATCCAAGTTAGTAGAGGTTCCAAAATCAACAACAATTGATGGTCCATCTGAACCATACAAAGTAAAAGCTGCCAATGAATTAACAATTCGATCAGCGCCAATCTCTTTTGGATTATCTACCAACAATGGCACACCAGTTTTTACTCCTGGTTCAATGATCACACTCTTAATATCACTGTAGTGATCATCAATTAATTTTCTGATTTCGCGAAGTACTGCTGGCACAGTTGAACAAATTGCCACACCAGTAATATCAAAGCCTGCTACTAGGGCTGAGTACTGAAGCCAAAGCTCATCTGCGGTATCCCTAGGATCTGTCTTAACCCGCCAGGATTGTTCAAGTTTGTCTTTATTAAATACTCCTAAGACGGTGTTGGTATTTCCAACATCAATTGTAAGTAACATTATTTTCCTCTCTTAAAATCTAGGCCAATATCTAAAGTAGGCGCCGAGTGAGTCAGAGCGCCAATTGCTAAGTAATTAACCCCGGTTGCAGCGTATGCTTTTGCATTATTTATTGTTATGCCACCAGATGCTTCAAGNGCTACTAAACCTGCAGTTATTGAAACCGCTTCGATACATTGNTCAACACTCATATTGTCTAATAAAATNAACTCTGGNTTTAAATTAATTACCTCTTTAAGTTGTTCAATTGAATCAACCTCAATCTCAATCTCTTTGCCTGGAAACTCTTTCTTAATAGCATTAAATGCTTTACTGATGCTGCCAGTGGCCAGAATATGATTATCTTTTATCAGCGCAGCTTGTGATAAACCAAGTCGATGATTTACGCCCCCACCCATTCGCACTGCAAATTTCTCTAAGTGGCGAAGACCAGGTGTGGTTTTTCGAGTATCTCGTATTTGGCACTTTGTGCCGCTAACCGCTACGACCCACTGATTGGTGAGTGTTGAAATTCCACTAAGTGAGAAAGAAAATTTAACGCACTGCGCTCTGCCAATAAAAGTTTTCTAGTATTTCCTTGAGCTGTAATTAAAACCTTGCCAGCAGAAACCTTTGCACCCTCATCAACTAAGACTTCGTAATGATTAATACCGCAGTACTCAAGTACTGCAGCTGCTACATGAAGCCCACTTACAACTCCAGCTGATCGAGTAATAAATTCAGCATTTGCCACCGCTGATTCAGAGATAGTTGCAACTGAGGTTATATCCTGCCCACCAGCAAGATCTTCAGCTATCGCATCTTTTACCTGTTGGAAGATGTGATTTGGTGATAGCCCTAAAGTTTTTATATTCTCACGCAGCTGATTCACTTGATCACCTCCGCATCACTTTTCCAATTACCATCACCATCAACTTGTTGGATAATCCTACTTAGCCACTGATCTGATGATTCTGGGTAATCACTACGGCGGTGAGATCCTCGAGATTCTGTGCGCATTAATGCTGATTTAACAATTGCAGTGGCAAGTAGATGAAGGTTTGAAGCCTCCCATGCTTCAATTCTTGGCTCTGTGCTTGTTAACTTAGAAAGTTCTTGCAAAGTTTGCATAGTTTTTTTAAGAGAGGTTTGTGAGCGCAAAACTCCCGCTCCTTCACTCATCGATATCTGTAGTGGCAATAAGATCTTTGGATCTAGTAGCACAGAATTACCTGCCTCTACTGGCTCACCTTGCTTTGGTAACTCTTTTGCCAATTTGGCTGCAATACGAGCGCCAAAAACTAATCCTTCCAACAATGAGTTTGAAGCAAGTCGATTAGCACCATGTGCGCCAGTACATGCTGATTCACCACATATATAAAGCCCTGGTACTGAAGACTGACCATCTAAATCAACTAATACTCCACCAGATGCGTAGTGGGAAGCAGGGGCTACTGGAATTTTCTCTTTGGTTGGATCAATTCCATTTGCTATGCATGATGCGTAAATTGTTGGAAATCGATTTGTGAAATCTGAAATTTTAGTTGCATCCAGCCAAACATAAGGTTGGCCACTAATTTGCATCTGATTAAATATCTCAATCGCCACTACATCCCTTGGTGCTAAATCAGCTTGTGGATGTTTGCCAACCATAAACTGCTCATTTTTTTGATTTAATAAAATTGCGCCTTCACCTCGAACTGCTTCACTAATCAAAGGTTGTTGTCCTCTATTTGCTAAGTCTCGCCATAAAACTGTGGGATGAAACTGTACAAACTCAACATCTGCCACCTTCGCACCAGCCCGTAGCGCCAGTGCAACACCATCACCAGTTGAAACTGCAGGATTTGTAGTTTGTGAATAAACCTGACCTAAACCACCAGTTGCGACAACTACAGCTTTAGCTAACGCGCGGCCAACCCCATCTCGACTTCCAGCGCCAATTACATGCAGTGTTACACCGCAAACATCTCCAGCCGCACTCTTTAATGCATCAATTGCAAGTGCGTGCTCAATAATTTCAATACCGGTATCACCTCTGACTGCAGCAAGAAGTGCCCTGGAAACTTCGGCGCCTGTCGCATCGCCGCCAGCGTGAAGTATGCGGTTGCGAAGATGTCCACCCTCTCTGGTTAATGCAATCTCTCCAGTCTCTGATTTATCAAAGACTGCACCTTGTGCAATTAATTTTCTTACCGCTTCAGGTCCTTCTGAAACTAAAACATCAACAGCTTTTATGTCACACAATCCAGCACCAGCTGCCAAAGTATCTTTCTTATGTTGATCCGGTGTATCACCTGGACCAAGTGCTGCTGCAATTCCACCTTGGGCCCACTTAGTTGAGCCTTCATCAATTCTTGCTTTGGTAACTAACAAAACAGATAAACCATAAGCTCTTAGATTTAACGCAGTAGTAAGTCCGGCAACTCCTGAGCCAATCACAATTACATCAGCTGATGTACTCCAGCCTGGCTTGCCAGTTAATAGCCTCATCATTTACTTCCCATGGCCATATTGTCGATCAATCGCACCTGATTTATCCAACCGGCAATAATTAAGCGCTTATTCTCAGTATCTTCCTTGGCTAAATCAAAAGTATTCTCATCAATCATCTCAAGATAATCTACTTTAAAATCCGGTTCAGATTTTATTACTTGTCTGGCCCTTTCAACATTACCCAGTGAAAGCGCTCTGTGAATTACTGAAGCTGTTTTTATCCCATTATCACCTAACTTTGAATTTCTCGATGAAAGTGCAACTCCATTGGTATCCCTAACGATTGGCGCACTCAATATTTCAACCGGTACTGCCAGTTTTTTTGCCATTTGTTTTATCAAAAACAATTGTTGGAAATCTTTCTCACCAAAAATTGCATATTTTGGTTTCACTAAATCAAATAGACGATTAACAACAGTTAGCACACCAGCAAAGTGACCAGATCTAGATTTGCCCTCATATATTTCACCAACACCGCCTGCTTCAATTTTTTTATATCCGGGTGAATAAATTTCTGATTCGCTGGGCAAAAAGACTGCTGATGCACCCGCGCCAGCTACAATCTTTAAATCTGAGTCAATTGTTTTTGGATAATTAAGTAAATCCTCTTTATTTTCAAACTGAAGTGGATTTACAAATATGCTAACAATTACTTGATCACCTCTTGTTTTTGCCAGTTTAATTAATGATTCATGACCAGCATGAAGTGCGCCCATGGTTGGCACTAACACATCCCAATTTTGGCGCGCCAAATCATCAGCAGATTTAATGACTTCAATCATGGCTCCAGTCCTTTCCGGGTACCGGGCTAGAAGGTGAGTTTAACTCGAGCTTGGGATAGATGCCAAAAGAGTTTTTATTGCACCCACACCTGGTATTTCCCCATCTGGATCAATTACTAACCAAGGTGATAAAACAAAGGATCTTGATTGTGCAAGAGGATGCGGCAGCTTTAGAAACTCTGAGTCAATTACCTGATCACCATAAACAATGAGATCTAAATCAATAATCCTTGGTCCCCACTTAATCTGCCGCACCCGACCCATTTGATCTTCAATCTCTAACAATTTAGTAAGTAATGATTCAGCCGATAATTCACACTCGCCAATTACCACTGCATTTAGGAAATCATCCTGCGGTGGTCCACCGACTGGCTTGGTTTGAACAAACGGCGATATCACTAAATTATTTAAAAGTTGCTCAATGTGCGTTATGGCTATTTCTAAGTTAAGTTTTCGGTTTTCAAGATTTGAGCCTAGTGAAATAACTGCCTTCATCTACTTCTTACGACCTCAACTATTACATCCTTAAATTTTAAGGCTATTGGCGCTTTGGGTTTATGGACTATCACTTTAACTGTTTTTACTTTCTTAAATTTTTTCAATATTTGTTTGGCAATATTATCTGCCAGGGTTTCAATTAATTTCACTGGTTTACCAGTAATTTGATCGTGTGCAATTTGAGCAACTTCAGCGTAGTTAACGGTTTTACTTAAATCATCATTAAGATTTTTAAGTGATGAAGTGAGTTCTACATCGACTACAAACTTCTGGCCAAGCTTTCGCTCACTTGCAAATACACCATGAAAACCTTTGGCACTGATTCCGATCACTTTAATCAGATCACTCATTTGCGAAGCCTTTCAATAACTGAGATTGCATCTTGATGTGCTTTGACCGCATGTGTTCTAACTGCCCACACCTTAACTCTTGCCAACTCAGCAGTTAATGCAATTGTTGCTGCCTCGCGTTTATCCGGCTCATTTGCGTTTACCAGTTCACCTAAAAATCTTTTGCGCGATACACCTACTAGTAGCGGGTATCCAAGCATCTGAAATCTTTCAATGTTTTTTAATATTTGCCAATTGTGCTCGCTCTCTTTAGCAAAACCAATTCCTGGGTCTAAAATTATTTGCTCTGGTGATACGCCTGCCTTTAATAAGCTAGTAACCCGATCATCTAGCTCATCTTTCACCTCAGTAACCACATTTTCATACACCGCTTGTTTTTGCATCTCCTTTGAATGACCACGCCAATGCATCGCTATGTATTGCACTTTTGAATTGCTGGCAATTAGCTTCGCCATTTTTTCATCCGCCAGGCCACCACTTACATCATTAATATATGTCGCACCCGCTGTGATTCCTTGCTTTGCAACCTCAGCACGCATAGTGTCAACGCTAATTACTGCGCCATCTTTAACTAATTCAGTTACGACTGGAATCACTCTTTCGAGCTCCATCTCTTCACTAACTCGCTCAGCGCCTGGTCTGGTTGATTCACCACCAATATCAATAATGTCTGCGCCTTCAGCAATTAATCTGCGCCCCTGTGTGATTGCATCGGTCTTTGATAAATATTTACCACCATCAGCAAATGAATCAGGAGTGATATTTAAAATTCCCATCACTAAGGTGCGACTCACGATTATCTGCTTTGATTTATTAGTGAAATAGCTTCAGCTCTAGTTGTTGGATTTAATAATTGGCCACGAACTGCGCTAGTTGTTGTGCGAGCTTGGGATTTTCTAACTCCACGCATGGACATACATAGGTGTTCACAATCAATAATCACAATCACACCCCCTGGTTGCAATATTTCAACTAACGCATCTGCAATCTGTGAGGTTAATCTTTCTTGCACCTGGGGCCTACGGGCATATAAATCAACTACACGAGCAAGTTTTGAGATCCCAGTAATTCTTCCACTTTCACCAGGTATATAACCGATATGGGCAACACCATGAAATGGTGTCAAGTGATGTTCGCAATGAGAGAAAACTTCAATCTCCCTAACAATTACTAACTCTTTATGGCCGATATCAAATGTTGTTGTTAATACATCCTCTGGCTTTAACCAAAGTCCAGCAAAGTTTTCAGCTAGTGCTTTTGCTACCCGTTTTGGCGTATCTTTTAAACCATCCCGAGTTGGATCCTCACCGAGTGCATGTAATAACTCAGTTACTGCTTTTTCTGCCCGTGCCTGATCAAACTCCTTTTTGGCACCACCATCATGGGGTCCCATTGAGACGGAGTTAATATCACTCATTTACATCTTTACTAATCTCTTTGTCGTTCTTTTTATTGATCGTCTTTTTAATCGCTTTATCTTCTTCCACAACCTTAATCTTTGCTGGTTTTAATGCAACCGGTGGTTGATTGGAAGGAATTCTAGAGTCAGAGCCTGTCCATGCCGGACGTGGCTTAACTTTCTTAACCTTCTTAAATATTGTAGCAATCTCCTCTTTATTAAGAGTTTCCTTCTCTAATAACTCATCTACTAAATTATCTAAAATTTCTCGATTTGCTACCAAAACATCAAAGGCCTCCTGATGGGCATTTTCAATCATCTCTCTGATTTCACTGTCCACAACCGCTGCGATACTTTCAGAGTAATCTCGTTGATGACCATAGTCGCGACCTAAAAATGGTTGTGAATCTGAAATGCCTAACTTTATTGCGCCAAGTTTTTGTGTCATTCCATATTGAGTGACCATTGCTCTGGCTAAGTTTGTTGCCTTCTCAATATCATTTGAAGCACCAGTAGTTGGATCATGAAAAATTAATTCCTCCGCTGCCCGCCCGCCCATTGTGTAAGCAAGTTGATCAAGCATTTGATTTCTAGTTACTGCATACCGATCTTCATCAGGTAAAACCATTGTGTAACCGAGTGCTCTACCTCTTGGCATGATTGTTACCTTATGTACTGGATCAGTATGTGGCAGTGCGTGTGCAACAAGTGCGTGACCACCTTCATGGTAGGCGGTAATTCTTCGCTCCTCCTCTGTCATTAACCTGGAAACCTTTTGTGGTCCTGCCATAACTCGATCAATTGCTTCATCAATGTCGGAGTTCCGAATTGCTTTTCGCTCCTCCCTTGCAGCTAATAATGCGGCTTCATTTAACACATTTGCTAAATCTGCTCCAGTAAATCCTGGAGTGCGCTTTGCATAAGAAGGAAGATCTACATCTTTTGCAATAGGTTTATTTTTTGCATGGACTGCCAAAATTGCAGCTCTACCTTTTAAATCAGGACGATCAACTGTAATTTGACGATCAAACCTACCCGGGCGAAGTAACGCTGGATCTAAGACATCGGGTCTGTTAGTTGCAGCAATTAAAATAACCTGACCATTTGCTTCAAAGCCATCCATCTCAACTAGTAATTGGTTAAGGGTCTGCTCACGCTCNTCATTACCGCCACCTAATCCNGCNCCACGCTGGCGACCGACTGCATCGATCTCNTCAACGAAAACTATTGCAGGTGCATTTTGTTTTGCTTGTGCAAATAAATCACGAACACGTGATGCACCAACTCCCACAAACATCTCGACAAACTCAGAGCCTGAAATTGAATAAAACGGAACCTTTGCTTCGCCCGCAACCGCTCTGGCAAGTAAAGTTTTTCCAGTTCCTGGTGGGCCATAAAGTAAAACACCCTTAGGAATTTTGGCACCAATAGCTTTGTACTTATCTGGACTTGCCAGAAAATCTTTTATCTCTTTCAACTCAGCAACAGCTTCATCAGCTCCTGCCACATCAGCAAAAGTATTTGTCGGCATTTCCTTATTTTGTAATTTAGCTCTTGATCTGCCAAAGGAAAGTACTCGACCTCCTTGGCCGCCACCCATAAATAACAAAAGTAAGAAGATAATCAACAGAATTGGCAAAATACTTAGAATTAAAGATATAAAGAATGACTGCCTTGGAACTTCAATATCCCAATTACTTGCAGGCGGATTGCTGGTTAATAACTCAACAATCAACGGCTCCTGGCCAGAAACATATGAAGCTTCAAGTTTTGCTGCGCCATCAACAAACTCACCATTTTTTAGAACAACTCTTACCTTTTGATCTCGGTCAATAATTAAGGCCGATTTAACATTATTTAATGAGATCTCATTTAATATTACTGAAGTCTCAACTTTTTTAAACTCTTCACCAGTTGTTGAAATTTGTCCAAAAATACTCACTGCGATCAGCGCAGCAATAATCCAAAAAAGTGGTCCGCGCAAAATACGCTTGGCCGTTTGTGGTGATGGCTTTGCCGGCTTCTTAGCGTTTTTAAATCCCTTAAACTTGGGAATATTAAACTTTTTCTTTTTGGACACCAGTTACTTCACTTTCTTAAAACATTTAATTGAGGGGCTTAAGAATAAAGGTGTTTGGCAAGAACTCCAATAAATGGCAAATTGCGGTACTTCTGATTGAAATCTAAGCCATAACCAACCACAAACTCGCTGGGAATATCAAAACCCACATACTTCGCCTCGACCTTAACTGTGGCTGCATCTGGCTTACGTAAAACAGTAAAAACTGAAACTGATTTGGCGCCTCTAGAAAGTAGATTTTCGGTCAGCCAGGAAAGTGTTAGTCCTGTATCTAAAATGTCTTCAACAATTAAAACTTCTCTTCCTAAAATATCATTATCTAAATCTTTAAGAATTCTAACCACTCCGCTGGATTTGGTTCCAGCTCCATATGAAGTTACTGCCATCCAATCCATATCTACATGTCGCTGTAGGTAACGAGACAGATCTGCCATCGCCATAATCGCACCTTTTAGCACACCAACTAAAATTAAATCTTTGCCNTCATAATCTTTTACAATTTGCGCNGCNAATTCTTTCAACCTACTTTGAATTTGTTCCTGACTGACAATAATTTTTTCAATCTCTTTGCCATCAGCTGATAAATCCACAATGCTCCTTAGTTGGTGGTTGAGAGGGTAATTCTGCCTGAATTCCTTAAAAGCTTCACATTCCCAGGAAGTGATAACTCTTTTTGGCCGTGCCAATCGGAGATTAACGCCTCAGCAGTGAAGATATGTTCTGCAGTTAGTGTCCCAACTGGTGCACCAGCCTGATAGATAGCAAGGCGCAGAATTCGAGTACGAAGCGCCCTTGGAAGTCGTTCTAAATCCTTGACCTCTAGATTTAACGGATCTACTTGGGTAATAAATTGATTGGCAAAACTATCTAATGCATCAGCATCATCTCGAAGTAAATCAGCACTCCTTGCTAATGCTTGGACTACTCCTGGTCCAAGATTTTCTTCAAGGTTTGGCAATACATTTTTGCGCACTTTTATTCTACTAAATCTGAGATCCTCATTATGTGGGTCTGACCAAATATTAATGCCACCTTCTTTACAAGCAGCCAAAGTAACTTGCCTAGAAATCTTTAGCAGCGGCCTAGTGTAAATATTATTTCTAACCGCCATACCAGATAAGGATCTAGCACCGGATCCTCGTGCTAAGCCAAGTAAAACAGTTTCAGCTTGATCATTTAATGTGTGTGCTAAAAAGAAATGCTCGGGTTGATATGAATCAATAAATTGATTAAAGATTTGATATCTAGCACGACGTGCAGAGGCTTCAATTCCATCAGTTACTACAACTTGCGCCTTAGCTGATTCAATTTGGGTATAGCCAATTTCTTTAAGATTTAAAGCAGTCTGTGCGCTAATTTGATCAGAGCCTGGCTGTAAACCGTGATCAATCACAACTGGAATTACTTTTATGTTTGCGCGCTCTAGGAACAACGCCAATCCCAACGCCATTGAATCTGCGCCACCAGAGCAACCAAACAGAACTGTTTGTACGCCATCACCAAGAAATGGTTTTACCGCTTTTCGTACTTCCCAAAGATTTGCAGTATTGGTGGTTTCCATACCGACAAGATTAGACCCGACCCCCGTATGGCATTAAACCTTTTACGCTATAGATACTGGAATACATCAAATCTTTATCTTTGTTGTGAGCCTCCCACATCATGCCTTCTCCAGCATAGATTCCCATGTGGTGAATTGTGCTGACTGTACCTTTGTAGGAGTAGAAAATTAGATCCCCTGGCACCATCTCACTTATTGGCACTCGTTTGGTTGCTACCCAATAAAGTGATGAGTTAAGGCGATCCCAGTTTGGCCAACCAAGTCCCGCTGATTTATAAGCGGCATAGACCAAGCCTGAACAATCAAATGTATTTGGTCCTTCATCGCCCCAAACATAATTTTTCTTAGCCAGTACCTGTTTCTTTGCATACTCAACCGCGGTCAGTCGCATCGCCTCTGTTGACCGAGTACTACTTCTGCCAGTAAAACCAGTATCTGGCCAAATCTTTGCTTGATTTGGTGTTAATACTGCCCGGCCGGCATTTGCCTCTTCTAACAACGCAAGTTGGCGTTGTTGCTCCAGAGTCAATCTAGTTTTTTGCGCGACCGCTAACTCTTTTGCTAACTTATCTTGAACGACTTGTAATTTATCAACCTCTACTTGTTGCATGGCTGTTGCTTCATCAGCTGCTTTTTTTGCCGCTGCTACTTTAATAGTTGCTTCAGCTTGTGCTTTCTTGGCAACATCTGCCTCTTTTTGAGCAGTGGATGCAACAACTTCTGCGGATTTAAATCTATCTAATGCATTTGAATTATTTTCACCTAGCGCATCTAAGGTGCTCAGTCGATCCGCCAAATCCTGTGGCCCATCTGCACTAAGTAATGAATCAAGATCAGTAAATCCACCGCCCATTACATAGGCGTTAGCTGCCAACTTGCCAATAGTTCGCTTGCCTTGGCTTACCGATGCCTGTGCTGATTGTAGGTGCTTCATTGCAATCTCAGCTTTTTTTGTTTTAATTTTTAATTCATTTTGAGCGGCCAAATAAACTTTTCTTTTTGCAGTTGCAATAGCACTTAACTGTTGCAAGGTTTTCTTAGCTGAACTTAATTTTTTTGCTGCTGCATCAGCAGCTGCTTTCTTCTCTGCCTCAATTTTCTTTGCAGCATCGATTTGAGCCTGAGTGGGTTTTGGTGTGGCAGCCAAGGCTGTGGTTGGGATTAAAGTAAACAGCAACAAAGCAGTTACTAGTTTTCTATTCATTAATTTGCCACATCTCGCTTTTTAAATAGGACTGCGACAATTATAAACGCAGCAACTAAAAAAGAAACC
>JGI25925J51416_10000313_pt1 | contig 11834 bp, 9 predicted proteins | sample LauGreFaBDMM15DN_2_FD_51416 | JGI IMG/M metagenome (IMG submission 51416) | reverse complement strand
GCCTGCGTATCTACTAACTTGCTACTTACAGTTACCTTGGCATTACCTGCTGTGGCACCTTTAGTAAATAACGCTAAGTGTCTTTCAGATGATGCCTCAGATTTATCACCGATAAATCCTATTTTTCCACTCTTGCTGGCAAGTGCTAGTGCTGCTCCTGCTAGATAAACTCCTTCATTTGTTGCAAATGAAAGATTTGAAACATTGGTCATGGCAACTGATTCATCATCAATAATTGCAAATTGAGTGTTGGGAAACTCATTTGAAATCCGTCGGACGGTGTCGGCGTATCCTGATCCAACACAGATAATTAATTGATACTTATTTCGTGCTAAAAATCTCACTCTGGTGATTCGATCACCCAATGTGCCGTCGGTGATCTGTTCTCTGATATCTAAGCGAGATAGCTTGTGTTTTTTGATAGCTCTTTCAAGCCCTGCAGCTGCTAAATCATTACTCCCGTTATCACCCCGGCCACCAACATCATATGCAATTGCAATCTTTTTTGGCGTTGCAGCATTGGTATTTGGTATTAATAAGGTTGCGGAAAATAAAAGCGTAAGAAGCAGATAAGCAAAGCGCTTAGCCATTTTTGATCAGACCTAAGGCGGTATAGACATCGGCTAATGTCTTACTCGCAACTTGGTTGGCTTTATCTGCACCATTTTTTAAAAGCTGTAACAACGCAGCTTTATCAGCCATCAACTCCTGTGTCCGTATTCGGATTGGATTGATTACCTCAACTGCAATCTCAGCTACTTGAAGTTTGAAATCACCATATCCTTTACCAGCGTACTCATTTTCTAAATCCTTGATGGTTTTTCCAGATAGCGCCGATGCAATGGTCAATAGATTTGAAATACCTGGCTTACTCTGTTCATCAAATTTAATCTCTTTGCCGGCATCAGTAACACTTGATTTGAATTTCTTAATTATTGAATCAGATGAATCTAGCAACTCAATTACTCCAGCCATTGATGATGCAGATTTGCTCATTTTGGCATTTGGATCTTGCAGATCATTTATTTTTGCTAACGATTTAATAATCTGTGGAGCGGGAATCGTGAACACCTCTTGGTATTTATTATTAAACCTCTGTCCTAAATCCCTAGTCAATTCAATGTGTTGGCGTTGATCTTCACCAACTGGGACGAAATCTGCCTGATACAACAAAATGTCGGCAGCTTGCAAAATTGGATAGGTAAACAAACCAACATTGGTTCTATCGGTGCCACCTTTTTGCGACTTATCTTTAAATTGCGTCATTCGCCCAGCTTCACCAAAGCCAGTAATGCACTCCAACACCCATGCCAGTTGGTTGTGCGCTGGCACATGCGACTGAATAAATAATGTGCACTGTTTTGGATCTAGCCCGATTGCTAGCAACTGGGCAACTGATAACAGGGTGCGCTGTTCTAATAACTTTGGGTCGGTTTCAACTGTCAGCGCATGTAGATCTACTACGCAATAAAAGGCATCACTATCCTTTTGGAACTCAACCCACTGCTTAAGTGCACCTAAATAATTTCCTAAGTGGAATGAATCATGGGTTGGTTGAATCCCAGATAAGACTCTTTTTTTACTCATTATTTACGGTCTTCTTTAGAAAGTAATATCTGACCTACCCGTTTGCCGATCATGCTGGTAATTGTAAAGCGTGCACTACTAATTCGAACCACATCACCAACTTGGGCAATCCGTCCTAAGTAATTCATCACAAATCCGCTCACTGTTTCATATGGACCCTCTGGCAGAGTTATGCCAGTTAAGTCCGCTAGATCTTCCAATGAGGTTAAGCCATCAATCTCAATATCTCCTGTGCGTTGTTCGGGTTTTGGCTCACTCTCATGGCCGTCGTACTCATCATGAATCTCACCAATTAAGCACTCGACTAGATTTTCTAAGGTGATGATGCCATCAGTTCCGCCGTACTCATCAAGCACAATTGCAATATGTTGTCGTTTACTGCGCATCTCAGTTAGGGCAGGTAATACCCCTTTGGTGCCAGGCAGAAAGATTACATTTCGAATGATCTCCATAATTGTAATTTGAGCATCATCCAACTTTGGGTTTAATAAATCGCGAACATGCAAAAAGCCAATGATCTCATCACTGCTGCCGCGCACAACTGGATAACGTGAGTGTGCCAACTCAGCTGCACTCTTTCTGGCCTCTGAGATAGTTAATGAGGCATCAAGAAAATCAACCTCGGTTCTAGGAACCATAACCTCATGAATAAGACGATCAGAGGTGTTAAATACCTCCTCCACAATCTCTCGCTCTTCAGCGCTTAAATCAGTATGACCGCTTACTAACTCCATTAACTCCACATCAGAAATTTTAGTTCGCTCACTTTGCGCGGTAATGCCAAAAATTCTTACAATTAAATCTGTCGAATGTGAAAGTAGCCAAATTATTGGTTTAAAAACAATAGCAACNCGATCNATAATCGCAGCGGTAGCGAGTGCAATTTTTTCAGTTTTAAATAATGCCANCCGCTTTGGTACTAACTCACCAAATACNAGAGAGATATAAACAATTACTAAGGTGATACCAACAATTGATAAAATCTCACTCGCCTGCTCTGAAAAACCAGCCCGCTTTAAAGCAGGTATGACATAGGTACCTAATTGTTCAGCGCCGAAGGCGGCTGATAAAAAACCGCACAGCGTTATGCCAACCTGTACTGCAGCAAGGAAGCGATTTGGGTTTGAGGCTAATTTTGCTACCCGCGCCCCACGCTTGCCTTTACTGGCAAGCTGCTTTACCTGTGACTCGCGAAGAGAGATCAAAGCAATCTCAGCGGCAACAAAGATTCCGCCCAAGGCAATTAGGCCCAAAACGATTGCGATACTTATTAAAGCACCATCAGCCATATCTCTAATGATATCTATTTGCGCTGGGATCCCAGCCGGCAGGCGTAATTTACGCCCCACCCTTCCCTTTTTTACCTGTTCTGTCGTAGCCTTTGCCAACTCTCACAACCGTGAGACCTTCATCCAACGGATCGTCGGGCGCGTACCTGCCCGGAAGAAGGAGTTATTAATCATGGCATCAGTTGTATTTTCACAAGCATCTCGAATCTATCCCGGCACAACAAAACCTGCAGTAGATAAATTAGATCTCACCGTAAATGATGGTGAGTTTCTGGTATTAGTTGGACCATCTGGTTGCGGAAAATCTACATCACTTCGCATGTTAGCTGGTCTAGAAGAAATAGACACTGGATCAATTCGCATTGGTGATAAAGATGTAACAAATGTTGCACCAAAAGATCGTGATATTGCGATGGTCTTTCAGTCATACGCCCTCTATCCACATATGTCAGTTGCTGAAAATATGGGATTTGCATTAAAGATTGCTGGCATCGCTAAGGAAGAGCGTGATCGTCGAGTAAAAGATGCAGCCAAATTATTAGATTTAGAGGATTATTTAGATCGTAAACCAAAAGCATTATCAGGTGGACAACGCCAGCGAGTTGCTATGGGTAGAGCGATTGTGCGCGAGCCACAGGTCTTCTTAATGGATGAGCCATTATCAAACCTTGATGCCAAGCTTCGCGTCGCAACTAGAACCCAAATTGCAGCGCTACAACGCAGGCTTGGAATTACAACTGTTTATGTGACACATGATCAGGTGGAAGCGATGACAATGGGTGATCGAGTTGCGGTATTAAAAGATGGAGTCTTACAGCAGGTTGATACCCCAAGAAATCTTTATGAAAAACCACAAAATGCATTTGTGGCTGGATTTATTGGCTCACCTGCAATGAATCTATTAACTGCGCCAGTCTCTGGTGGCAAAGCAATGCTGGGAAGTCTTGGTATTGCTGTTCCTTCATCTGCCAGCTCATCTGTAACAGTTGGTATTAGGCCAGAGGGCTTCGCCCCTGCCACTACCGGTTTTGAGGTAGCTGTTGAGGTGGTTGAAGAGTTAGGCGCCGATGCATTTGTTTACGGTAAGCCAGTTGATAAATCACTTAAGTTTGCCAACACAAGTGAGGAGCTTGGTCAGGTAATTATTCGCTGGGATCCAAAGAGCCCACCAAAGCCAGGTCAAACAGTAACTGTGGGTGTGAATTCAAATATTGTTCACCTATTTGATGCTGCATCTGGTAAACGCTTAAATTAATTATTAACAAAAAAACCCCACTAACTCAAAGTGGGGTTTTTTTATTTAATCCCTTACGCCATTGCCTGCTTTAAATTATCATCAATTGCAGCTAGAAACTCCTGAGTATTAAGCCAAGGTGCATCCTTACTAATTAAAAGTGCAAGATCTTTTGTCATTTTTCCACTTTCAACAGTTTCAATACATACGCGCTCTAAAGTCTTTGCAAACTCGGCAACCTTTGGCGTGTTATCTAATTTTGCACGATGAGATAAACCTTGAGTCCAAGCAAAGATGGATGCAATTGGATTAGTAGATGTTGGTTTACCAGCTTGGTGATCACGATAATGCCTAGTAACTGTGCCGTGCGCTGCCTCTGCTTCCACGGTTTTACCATCAGGTGTCATAAGTACGGATGTCATAAGGCCAAGTGAGCCATAACCTTGCGCAACGGTGTCAGATTGAACATCACCATCATAATTCTTACAAGCCCAGATATAACCACCCTCCCAACGAAGTGAGGTGGCAACCATGTCATCGATTAATCGGTGGTCATACTCTAAGTTATTTTTAGCAAAATCAGCCTTAAACTCTTTTTCAAAAACTTCAGCGAAAATATCCTTAAATCTGCCATCGTAAGCCTTCAGAATTGTATTTTTTGTGGAGAGAAAGACTGGATACTTTCTTATAAGGCCGTAATTAAATGAGGCTCTGGCAAAATCACGAATTGAATCATCTAGGTTATACATCGCCATTGCCACCCCTGATGATGGAAAATCAAAGACATTAAACTCCATTGGCTTTGAACCATCTTCTGGAGTGAAGGTAACCGTTAGTTTTCCAGCACCTGGTACCCGAAAATCAGTTGCTTTGTATTGATCGCCAAAGGCGTGCCGGCCGATCACAATTGGTTTGGTCCAATGTGGAATCAAGCGCGGTACATTTTTAATGATAATCGGCTCCCGGAAAATAACTCCACCGAGGATATTTCGAACAGTTCCGTTAGGTGACTTCCACATCTTCTTTAAATTAAACTCTTTAACCCGTGCCTCATCTGGAGTAATAGTTGCGCATTTAACTCCCACACCATGCTTTTGGATTGCAAGGGCTGAATCAATAGTTACTTGATCATCAGTCTTATCGCGGTATTGGATTCCAAGGTCGTAATACTCAAGATTTAGATCAAGATAAGGCAGAATTAATGAGTCTTTAATGAACTGCCAGATTATTCGAGTCATCTCATCGCCATCTAATTCAACAACAGTTCCGACTACCTTGATTTTATTCATGCTCACTCATTTCACCTTATAGATTTTTAACATCCGCTTGCTTTGTGCGTACTGCCTCTGCTGCTGCCTTTAATGATGTGAGCTCCTCTGTGGTCAAATTACTCTCAACCACTTTGGTAATACCTTGTTTACCGATTTGGGCCTCAACACCTAAATACACTCCAGAGATCCCATACTCACCATTAACCCAAGCACAAACTGGCATNACTTCATTTGAATTGGTGATTACCGCCTTTGCCATTCGGGCAGCGGCAGCAGATGGTGCGTAGTAAGCAGAGCCTGTTTTTAACAATGCCACAATCTCTGCCCCACCATTTCTGGTGCGATCAACTAGATCTTTAATCTCATCAGCCGATAAAACATCAGTAAGTACTTTTCCGTTAACTGTGCACCGGCTAGGCACTGGCACCATAGTTTCCCCATGTGATCCCAGGGTTAAAGTTTTAACAGCTGAGATTGCAACCCCACATTTTTCCGCAACAAAATTAGTAAATCTTGCAGTATCCAACATTCCAGCTTGTCCCATAACTTTGTTATAGGAAAATTTGGTGGCAATTTGGGCCAGAGCGGTCATTTCATCTAGCGGATTAGAAACTACGATTACCACTGCATTCGGGGAGTGCTTAGCAATATTTTCAGCAACTCCGCGGACAATTCCAGCATTAATCCCAATTAAATCCATTCGACTCATACCTGGTTTGCGGGGTAAGCCAGCGGTAATAACTACGACATCAGAATTAGCGGTTTTTTCATAGCCACCGCCATCTGCAGTAGTAGTTGCGCCAATTACCTTTGTTTCAAAATTTTCAATTGACCGTGATTGATTTATATCTAAAGCTAAACCTTCAGGCTTTCCTTCTACGATGTCAGTTAGAACTACTGTTTCAAAAAGGTCATACTCGGCTAATCTCAGTGCGGTAGTTGATCCATAAAACCCAGCTCCGACAACTGTTACTTTTCCAGATCTACTCATTGAATCCTTTCACCGCCGACCTCTAATATTACTGATTTATGTCCAATCAACTAAATCCGCATCTTTCTACCTGGCATTGGGCAGTGAGAGCGCCAATCCAAACAATGAGATGCAGATAAGTATTGGCAAAATTAGTTCAATCTTTCGCTTTACTTTTTGCTGTGAATACCTATCTATGATAAAGGCAGAAGCACCAAGTGATAAGACAACTGATCCTGTGCGAACCGCGCCAGTGATTCCAATGATTACACCAATCACCACAATTATTAGTGAGAAATTTCTAATCTGATTTGAGGAAAAAGACTTTTTCATTGTTTTGCTAACTCAACTAAATTGGTCAATAACATCGCTCTAGTCATAGGTCCAACTCCACCTGGCATTGGCGCAAAGTAGGAGCAGATCTCTGAAACTGCTGGATCAATATCACCCAAGAGTCCTTGTGGTGTTCGAGTGATACCCACATCAACTAGGGTCGCACCTTTTTTAACCATTGTAGGCTTAATAAAATGTGCAGATCCAAGGGCGGCAACTACTACATCTGCCTCTTTTAGTAACTCCAATAANTTTGTGGTGGCAGAGTGAGCAAGAGTAACTGTGGCGTTTATTGGCTTCTGTGAAAGTAGTATCGAAAGGGGGCGACCCACAGTTGCNCCACGTCCAATAATTAAAACTTTCATTCCAGCTAATTTAATTTTGTATTCATTTAGTAAAGCAAGGATTGCCTTTGGTGTGCANGGAATGAGTGTATTTTTGCCTAGCACCAACATGCCAAGATTTATTGGGTGCAAACCATCGGCATCTTTTTTAGGATCTATCGCTAATAATATTTCCTCTGTATTTACCCCATTAGGTAGCGGAAGTTGCACAATAAATCCAGAGCACTCTGGATTTTGATTTAGATCTTCAACCGCTTTTAAAATATCAGCGGTTTTAGCAGTTGCCGGTAGATTAATCTTTATTGATTTAATTCCAACCTGCGCACAATCTGTATGTTTGCCATCTACATAAGCCTTTGAACCGGCATCCTCGCCAACTAATATGGTGCCAAGTCCTGGTTGTTTACTTAATTTACGTACCTCAACTGTGATCTCAGCTTTCAATCGGGCAGCTAACGCCTTACCATCCATAATTACAGCGCTCATATATCCAGCCTACCTTGCTTAGCTTTCTTCTTGACCAATCTAGGAAGTAATTGAATCAGAAGCAAAACTAGCAAAAGATGTGCAGCAACTACTGCGCTTATATGTAAAGGATTAACCCCAACTGGTGACATGTTGGCAGAAATTAATGAGCCTGAGGTTATAAATGCCAATACTGCAGCTCCTAAAATCGATATGACAAAGAATCTAATATAGATTTGCTGCTTACTTTTTATATCTAAATTTAATTGCTTTATATTATTTAAATTAATCCAGGCATAAATTGTCAGCATTATGGTGGCAATCACAAACCATGGATTCTCACCTGCTGGTAAAGCTGCTAATAATGGTATTGCTGGAATCTCACGCAGGTTGAATATAAAAGGTGTAATTTGTGTAGCACTGCCTAGAGAAAAACCAGCACCTAATATATAACTTAAGGTTGCAAAGAAGATATTTGGTAAATATAAAATCTGCAATAGCAGCAGTAAAATTCCACCAAATATTCCTGGTTGAATCACAATTGTAAGATTTTTAGCAATTCCAAAATTCATTGCTAAGGAGATTGAATACACAAAGCCAGCAACACCCAACATCAGTAAAAACATCTGCCATGGCAATTTGGTTAGCTTTTCAGCCTTAACCCTTGAGGTTGCTAGTAATAAAAGTATTAATAAAGTAATTAACCCACGGCCCCAATCAATAGACACCTGTGAATTTGAAGCGATAAATCCCAATAAAGAGTAGATAAAAATATAGGACAAAATAAAATATGCCCTGCTTACTTTTTTATTACCAATGATCTCTACGACTCTGCGATAGCCCACACGAATGGATAGCCAAGGCAGAATTGCTGCCCCGATTGGTAAATAAGAAAGGTAGCCAGTTATTTCATTACTTGTTATGTGAAAGGGAGTCAGGTGTGAGCCCAACCATAACCAAACAGCAGCCCGCATTGGATCTGCTGTTGATCCATAGGTACTGCCAGCTGTTGCCCAAGCAAACAATGTAATAAAAGCTAGTGGAAACAAGATTATTAATATTGACCTGATGACTTGTTGCAGCGTTACCCCAACAACCCGCGCAACCATTATTTTCCTATCTGCGATTTATCCATTCAATATCTTGCGCATCAAGTTAGCGGTTTCACTTGGTGTTTTACCAACCGCAACACCGACAGCCTCTAATGCTTCTTTTTTGGCCGCGGCAGTTCCAGATGATCCAGAGACTATTGCGCCAGCATGTCCCATTGTTTTACCTTCTGGGGCGGTAAAGCCAGCGACATAACCAACTACTGGTTTTGTTACATACTCCTTTATAAATAGCGCAGCTCTCTCCTCCGCATCACCGCCAATCTCACCAATCATCACAATTGCTTTTGTTTCTGGATCATCCTGAAAAGCACGCAAACAATCAATATGAGTAGTGCCAATTATTGGGTCACCACCAATTCCAACCGCTGTAGTGAATCCAAAATCTCTAAGCTCAAACATCATTTGATAAGTTAAAGTTCCAGACTTTGAAACTAATCCAATCGCACCTGGACCAGTGATATCAGCTGGAATAATTCCAAGATTTGATTTACCTGGGGTAATAATTCCAGGACAGTTTGGACCAAGAATTTGAGTTTTACCTTTACTCACTGCGTAAGCATAAAAAGCTGCCACATCATGAACTGGAATTCCTTCAGTAATTACAACTACCAATGCAATTTCAGCATCAACTGCGTCAATTACTGCAGCTTTTGCAAACTTTGGTGGTACAAAGACAACTGATGCATTAGCACCAGTTGCAGATATAGCTTCACTAACCGTATTAAATATTGGCAGTTGCTTCCCATCCATATCAACGCTTTGCCCACCTTTACCAGGTGTAACACCTGCAACAATTTTTGTGCCTGCCTTAAGCATCCGCTTTGTGTGTTTAGTTCCTTCAGAGCCAGTCATTCCCTGCACAATAACTTTGGTGTTTTCGTTTACAAAGATTGACATTATTTACCTGCCAACTCTGCCGCTTTTGCAGCTGCGCCATCCATAGTTTCTAACTGCTGTACCAGTGGATGATTTGCATCATTTAAAATCTTACGACCTGCTTCAACATTGTTGCCATCAAGCCTTACTACAATTGGTTTCGTTGCTTTATCACCAAGAATTTCAAGTGCTTGCACAATTCCAGTTGCTACCGCATCGCATGAAGTAATACCGCCAAAAACATTTACAAAAACACTTTTAACATCGCTATCACCTAAAATAATTGATAGCCCATTTGCCATAACATCAGCAGATGCTCCACCACCAATATCTAAAAAGTTTGCCGGCTTAACACCATATTTCTCACCGGCGTAAGCCACAACATCTAGTGTGCTCATCACTAAGCCTGCCCCATTGCCAATTATTCCAACCTGGCCCTCTAGTTTTACATAATTTAAATCTTTTTCTTTTGCTAGTTTTTCTAAAGGATTTGTAGCTGCATGATCAACTAGCTCTTCATGGTTTGGATGTCTAAACCCTGCATTCTCGTCCAATGTCACCTTGCCATCTAAAGCAATAATCTTTCCATCTGCTGTTTTTACTAATGGGTTTATCTCCATCAAAGTTGCATCCTCTTTAACAAATGCATTCCATAACTTAATCAAAACATCTGCAACCTGATCAGCTATATCACTTGGGAATTGACCACTTTTAACAATCTCTAATGCTTTCACCTTATCGATTCCAGTATTTGGATTTATTCCAACTTTTGCTAATTTTTCTGGCGTCTTATGAGCCACCTCTTCAATCTCCATACCACCAGCAACGGAAGCCATCACTAAAAAGTTTCGATTAGCACGGTCTAATAAAATTGCTAAGTAGTACTCAGATGCAATTGGGGCTGCTTGGGCAATCATTACTTTGTTTACAGTGTGGCCTTTAATATCCATTCCTAAAATCACTTTGGCTATTTCTTTTGCATCATTGGCGTTTTCAGCAAGTTTTACCACCTGCTTTACCTCGGCCACCTACTTTGACCTGCGCCTTAACTACGACCTTGCCACCAATTTTTGTTGCCGCTTCATAAGCTTGTTCTGGTGTAGTTGCCACCGCCCCAGCTAATACTGGTATCTGATGAGATTCGAAAAGATCGCGCGCTTGATACTCGAAAAGATCCACTAATTATCCCCGATCAAATTTCTCACTGATTCAGGTGGTAATACTATTGTTATATCCAGTAAATTTATAATTTCTCAACTGGTGCATAGCGAAGTAGTAGCCGCTTCTCACCAAATGAGCCAAAATTAATAGTTGCCTCGGCGCGATCTGCCTCACCAGTAACTGCAACTACAGTTCCTAATCCAAAAGTGTCGTGTGAAACCCGCTCACCCACCTCAAGCTTCATCGTATTACTCATCTTGCCGGTTGCTTTAGATGGAATGAATGATCTTTTAATTGATGTTTTAATTGGTGAAAATCTCTCCTCCGTTTGATTCCATTCAATTACTGAATCTGGAATCTCACTTAAAAACCTTGATGCTGGGTTGTAATTTGGTGCTCCCCAAGATGATCGATACTCAGCTCTGGTAATAAATAAGTTCTGCCTAGCCCTTGTTAAGCCAACGTAGGCAAGCCGGCGCTCCTCTTGTAATTCATCTGGATCACCAAGGGTTCTAGAGTGTGGAAAAATTCCCTCCTCCATTCCGGTTAAGAAAACAGTTGGAAACTCTAAGCCTTTAGCGGTGTGCAGTGTCATCATGGTTACAACACCACCATGATCCTCACCCTCTGGTATTTGATCAGCATCTGCAACCAGTGAGACATCCTCTAAGAAGCCAACTAAAGAAATCTCTTCACCTTCATCTACTTCACCCTCTTCATACTCAGTTGCAACTGCGACTAACTCCTCTAAGTTCTCAATCCTCACCTCGTCCTGTGGATCATTACTCTGCGATAACTCAGCTAACAAACCAGATTGTTCAAGGGTTGCTTGCGCAATTACTGAGGGTCGGGTTTTTGCCTCCACTAAAGTTTGTAAGGATTGAATTAATTTAACAAATTCAACTAGTGAGCCAGCCGATCTTGGTGCGATCTCAGAGTTCTTCTCAACCTCACACAACCCCTGCCAAAAAGAGATGTTATTTGCTTGGGCGTATAGATCTAATTGATCTAATGCTCGATCACCAATGCCTCGTTTGGGAGTGTTAATAATTCTGCGCATAGATACTTCATCATTTGGATTTACAATTACACGAAGGTAGGCCAGAAAATCCTTAATCTCTTTTCGCTCATAAAACCTTACCCCGCCCACCACTTTGTAGGGAATTGCTACCCGCATAAATACCTCTTCAAA
>JGI25925J51416_10000312_pt1 | contig 11835 bp, 7 predicted proteins | sample LauGreFaBDMM15DN_2_FD_51416 | JGI IMG/M metagenome (IMG submission 51416) | reverse complement strand
CAGCAGAAAATGGAAAGCAAAATTGGCCATCGAACCCATCACATTTTATCCATCCGAAACCAAGCTCGCTCATTTATCGCATCAAAAAGAAACTGAAAACTTCTCCATACCAAGCTTGGCTGAACTGGGATTTGAGTCGTTTGATTTTGAATACCCTGAAAAAACGGTGACCCAAACGCTGATAAAGGAATACACCGATAAGCGCAATTTCCCTGCAATCCGCGGAACGAGTAAGTTGGGACTGCATTTCAGGTTCGGCACGATCAGTATTCGCGAAAAGTTACAAAAAGCACTTTCACTGAATGAGACATTTGTCAATGAGCTTATTTGGAGAGACTTCTACCTTCAGATACTCTGGCATTTCCCTCAGGTAGTTGGCAATGCTTTTAAAATCCAGTACGATAGGATTCAATGGTTAAACAACGAAGGTGACTTTGAACTTTGGAAGTCTGGCAACACGGGCTACCCAATTGTGGATGCTGGAATGAGGGAATTAAATACCACCGGCTTCATGCATAACCGAGTGCGCATGATCGTAGCGAGTTTCCTTACAAAACATTTACTCATCGATTGGCGATTGGGCGAAGCCTATTTTGCAGAAAAACTCTTGGATTTCGAATTGGCTAGCAACAATGGAGGATGGCAATGGGCTGCGGGTTGTGGTGTAGATGCTGCGCCTTACTTTAGGGTTTTCAATCCCACGCTTCAAACTGAAAAGTTCGACAAACACTACGAATACATAAAAAAATGGGTCCCAGAATTTGGAACCCATCAATATGCAAAACCCATGGTTGACCATGCCTTCGCTAGAAATCGTTGTTTAGAAACGTATAAATCCGCCCTAAAAGAGTAGTTATTTTTTTAGTTCACCACCGCTAGCGGCCAACAAGTAACTCTTGATAAAAGGCCAAATATCGCCGTCCATCACGTTATTTACGTTACTAGTTTCTTCACCGGTTCGGACATCTTTCACCAATTTATAAGGGTGGAAAACGTAGTTGCGAATTTGCGACCCCCACTCGATTTTCATCTTTCCATCTTCAATTTCTGCACGGGCAGCATTTCGTTTGGCGATTTCCAATTCGTATAAGCGTGATTTCAGCATTTGCATCGCACGCTCGCGGTTTCCTAACTGACTACGATCAACCTGACAAACCACAACAATACCTGTGGGTGTGTGCGTTAACTGCACCTTGGTTTCTACCTTGTTCACGTTCTGNCCACCNGCACCACCAGATCTACTTGTATGTAATTCAACGTCTTGTGGCCTAATTTCAATTTCGATGGTATCATCCACCAATGGATATACATAAATGCTCACAAAGGAAGTATGTCGGCGAGCATTAGAATCAAAAGGCGAAATTCTCACCATCCGATGCACCCCATTTTCACCTTTTAAATACCCAAAAGCAAAATCTCCTTTGATCTCCAAGGAGACACTCTTCACCCCCGCAACATCACCATCCTGTCTATCTAGTTCTGTGATTGAAAATTTGTTTTTTTCTGCCCACATCAAATACATGCGCATCAACATTTGAGCCCAGTCGCAACTTTCCGTTCCACCAGCACCCGCATTAATTTCCACCACACACCCCAAATGATCTTCCTCACTTTGGAGCATGTTTTTAAACTCTAAATCCTCAACCATTTGCATTAGTTCGAGGTATTGAGCATGCACTTCGTCGGCCGTGGCTTCTCCAATTTCTTGGAATTCAACCAACACTTCTAAATCTTCAATAACACCTATGATTTTACCATAGGCATCGGTCCAGATTTTCTTATCCTTAATTTTTTTGAGATGTAGCTCAGCTTTTTTTGAATCGTCCCAAAACTTTGGGTCTAATGTTTGTTCTTCTTCGTCGGCGATTTCCGCAAGTTTCCTATCGACGTCAAAGATACCTCCTCAAAGCCTCTGCACGGCCTTTTAAATCCTTAAATTGCTCTGTATTCACGGGGCAAAGATAGGTGCAAATCACAAGACCATGAAGTTAATTATGCAGGCAGTAACACCCTAAATATGGTGGGGTAAATCTTTTGGGGATCATCCGCGAACAATCTTTATTATCAAAATCCGTCCGCATCTCCCAAAAAAGGAAACCGATCTCGAAACTGTGATAATGGCGATTTTTCAATTACAACATGGGCAATTGCCTCTCTTTGATGTGGCTCTAACAAATATTCCCCATCGTACTTTAACACTTGTGAATGGCCGTTGTGAGCGATTCCTTTTTCATCATTTCCCACCCGATTCACACCAATTACATAAGATTGATTTTCGATGGCTCGGGCTTTCAAAAGGGCGTCCCAAGCTGCAATTCTAGCGCTAGGCCAATTGGCAACAAACAACAATACATCTGGATAAATGGGGGCACTTTGAAGCATTGTCTTTCTTATCCATGCCGGAAATCTTAAGTCGTAACAAACAAAAGGAGCGAATGAGAATCCTTGAAATGTAAAAATGCAAGTCTCATTGCCGGCCTGATAGACCTGATGCTCACCGCCGAAAGAAAACAGATGTCGCTTATCGTACTGAGCCACCTTTTCACCCTGATAAAACGCCAAAAATCGATTGTAGAATAAACCATTTTCTTGGATCGATAAACTGCCGCAGATCATTCTGTCTTGGCTCATCTGAGACATCCACTGCACCGTTTCGCCATCCATTGTCTCAGCCACTTTCTCGGGATTCATGGAAAAGCCTGTAGAAAACATCTCTGGGAAAACTACCAAAGAGTTTGGCATGGTTTGCGACAAATGCCATTGCAATCGCGCACGATTGGCCACCGGATTCTCCCAAATGAGGGGTGTTTGGATTAAGAAAACGTTTAAAGTCGACATAATATATCTAGGCTTTTTTGAAGCGTATCGTTGTTTTTGGCAAAACAGAATCGCAATAAACGTTGATCTGGATTGGGATTTTGATAAAATGCACTTACCGGAATTCCCGCTACTTTATGCTCTGTTGTCAACAAATTGGCAAAATCAGTATCGGCCAGATCCGAAATATTTGAATAATCTACAATCTGAAAATAGGCGCCCTCGCAGGGTAGCAATTGGAACCTTGATTGGGATAATCCTTCAGCGAAATAATTGCGTTTGGTTTGCATGATCTCGGAAACGGAGGTTTCATATTCAGGGTTTTGCATTAAAAACTCTGCGGCGGCAAACTGCATGGGTGTATTGGCAGCAAATGCCAGGAACTGATACACTTTTCTAATCTCTGCGCTCAATTCGGCCTTGGCTGTAACATAGCCCAACTTCCAACCGGTTGCATGAAAGGTTTTACCAAACGATGAAATGGCAACAGCCCGATTCGCCAACGCAGGAATTTGCAGCACAGAAACATGTTGTTTCTCATCAAAAACCATGTGTTCATATACTTCATCGCTCAGAACAAGGATATCGGTATTTTGAATTATTTGCGCCAATTCTAACCAATCCGCCTGAGAGAAAACCAATCCCAATGGATTATGCGGCGTATTGACCACGATTATTGCTGTTCGATTTGATAGCTTAGATTTCAGTTGTTCCCAAGGCATGGAAAAATCTTGATTCAGTGGAATTCGGATGGGAATGCCACCGGCCAAAACAATAGCTGGCGCATAACTATCGTATGAGGGATCAAAAATTATCACCTCCTCACCTTGCTGCACTAAGGCTTGAAACGTGGCAAACAAGCCCGCTGTTGCGCCGGGCACAATCGTAATATCAGTATCTGGGTTGATTTCAAAACTCCTACCCCATGCATTNTGTCGTTCTGCAATTACCTCACGTAAACTCAATTGTCCGGCCATCGGGGAATATTGATTTCGCCCACTCAATAAGGATTCATTTACTTTACGGATTAAATCATCTGGCGGATTAAATTCNGGAAAGCCTTGAGAAAGGTTGATGGCATTGTGTTTTGCGGCCAGGGCAGACATCACAGTAAATATCGACAGACCTTGATTGGGTAATTTAGAGGCTCGCACATTGCGAAAATACAATTCGAAAAGTAACTATTCGGAACCCCAGAAAATAATATTTAAGCGCAGTTGAGGACGCTGAAGAAATTTTGCTAAATTTGCCCCCCGCAAAACCCTAGTAAAACAAGGATTTGGGCCTATAGCTCATTCGGTTAGAGCAACTGACTCATAATCAGTAGGTGCTTGGTTCGATTCCAAGTGGGCCCACAAAAAGCCTCTCAGCAATGAGGGGCTTTTTTATTGGGTAAGCCTGTGTCTAAGCCCCCCTATTGTTTGATCCAACGCAAAACCTGTTTTTGTGTATTGGTTGTTACTTCCACAAAATACAACCCAGCAGTAAGGTTTGATACGTTCANGGTTGAGCTTGTTCCGAGAAGCACCAACGAGCCCAATTCGTTGAATATTTTCACACCAACGATGGCTTCTTTGGTCACTACTTCGATTTGGGAAGAAGCGGGATTGGGGTAAATGAGCATTCTCTCAGTGGGCATCACGTGGGTGTTGACTGCGCCACCCCGAATGAATTGGAATTGCCAGTATCCGGCGCCATAGTTAATGCCTGCGGTTAATCGCGTTGCGGTTAAGGAGATTTGATAATTTCTTTGATTGGGCACTGTGCTTCCANTGCTCAATTCACCATTGTTTGTGGCTTTGGGTAATCCAAGATAATTTCCTTTGCCATCGATCACTAGAAGGCCTGTGNTGCTGTCTATATACCATTTGCCAATGCTCGTTCCATCATGGGGCGATACGGGTACGCCACAAAGATCCTTTCCAGCATTCTGCCATCCTTCGAGCCAAGTTTGGGTTCCAAGTGCGTTTTTGAATTCTCCATTTTTTGAGATTTGATATACATCATCGAACAAACAAGATCGCAGCGATACGTCGGCCGAAGAATTGCTCCACCAGTTTAAACTGCTTGGCGAAGGTCCCACTGCCATGGCGTTGGCAACGGGCTCNAGTATCCAATTTCCGGCCAATGAAAAGGTATTGAATGTTGCTGTGCTGCTTTGCTGACGTCCTTTGTTATTGTCTGTTGCCACAGCATATACTTGGTGTTTTCCTTCGGGCAATTTCGAACTGAACGCATAGGGTGCCACAGTGTCGATGGCCACAGAATCGCCATCGAGCCAGAAAGTCACAGACTTGATGCTGCCATCCAAGTCATCGGCACTTGCCGTGATTTGAAAAGGTTGATTTTCGATGGTTGTGGTGGTGGCGATGGGGCTGGTGATTGNAACTTCGGGCAGTTGATTGCCTCCGTCGCGAACAAAAATGAAAATGTCGTTTTCGTCATTGTATAAACTATCGCTCACGATGAGCCTGATTTTGTAAACACCTTCTTTGGGTTGCTTGAAGGTAACTTGTTGGCCATTTTCTCGCTCAATGATGAGTTTCGATGGGCCGTAAATTTGTTTCCACTGGTAATTTAAGTAGCCCAAATGACCATAACTGCTTTTGCTGCCATCGCAAATAAAGCTGTCTGTGCCAATCACACAAGAGATGTTTCCGCCGGCATTCGCTACGGGCAAGGCCTTGGATAGGTTACTGCTCCATACAAATTGTAGTTTGCCCAAATTCACTCCCGCGTCATCAAACTGGAGACGTATCACACGCTTGCCCCTCACAAGGGGTATATTTTTCACGGTTATCGAACCAAATGTTTCCCATTTTTGAGTGCTAGGGAAGGTAATGTCATTGGCAATTCGTTGGTTATTGAGCCAAATTGATAGTTTGCCTGNTGCGCCAAGGTTGCCATTGGNATANCGCAACGTGCAATCATAGAGTCCGTCTTTGGTAATATTGGCNGTGTATTCTGTCCATTCTCCCGCATCGATATAGGTCAAAATCGCCCCTTCTTGTGCGTTGCTAGAAGCGTCTACTGATTCATTGGTTCTGAAATTACCTAGGTTTTTGGTGCTGAAATCGATGTATGCAATGCTTTGGCCATTCCCGCCTTCAAACTCGTCGAAATGACCACTTTGAAAGCTACCTGGGATGGTTGAAATGCTTTTGTTATAGGCGATTTGTTCTCCAACAATGATTTCTGTAAGATTGGATATGACCTGGTTTTGCCCTTTAAAAACTCGTGCGTAAAAGATGTATTTCCCCGCATTGAGCGCTGTGGTAGAGAGTGCAAATGGGGCTGAGACGTTGGTTTTGATTCGATTTGATCCCATGTACCACTGAACAGAATCGGGGGTGATGCTGAGTGAATCGAAATACAATGTGGCGGCCGTGCCTTTGTACAATTGTCCAAAATCGGTAGTGATGTGCGCAGTGATGTCGAGATCCAAACTCGTTTTGAGCTTTCTTGGGGCGATGGTCATAACATATCCATCCGAGAATTTTACTTTGAGCGTATCGGGTCCATCGTTTTTGGCAACATAAACCATTTGATTGCCTTTTTTAAAGGCCACTGCCAAGGGGTGATTTGCGGTGATGTTGGGTTGTAGTCGACCCAAGGCATTGAGCGCGTGAAGCCAGTGGTAGGTTTGTGCATCAGAAACCCCGAATTTTAGGTTGCGATTGGGAAAGCTGTTGTATAGTTCAATCGCTTTGGGGGCGTTGATGTAGGCAAGGAATTCCCAGTATACATCGTGCCATAAGTTGTCATTGACTTGGTTTGAAAGTATCCCCGTGTTTTTGGTCATTTCATTCCATAGGCGCTTGGCATAGGTGGTATCGTGGGCCAAATAGAAAGAGCCGCCATGAATAGGATACAACTCAATGCCATAGGATGCGGCAATGTCGTTGGTCCAAAAAGTACCATTGTCGTAGGAGTTGCCCCAAACCCTTGAAACCAATGCGTATTGTTGTGTTTTGGAAAAGTTGCGTTGTTTGGTATCGAACCAATATTCTTGAATGGCAGATTGCTCGGTGGTGTAAAGATAAATGCCGAGGTTGCGGATGTTGTTGTCTTGTGTGATGCTGCCCCAATGAATCAGGGAAGAGTTAAATTGCATGCTTTCCGATGTCGATTCTTGGTCGTTTCCTTGCGGAAAGGTAGCAAAACCGTTGGCCCAAGAATGGCCTGTGTAGGGATTGAAGTTTCGTAGATAGGGAAACATTTGGTCGTCTCGTTGTGTGGATGCAGCATCCCTCACCAATAAATTGATCATGGCACCGAACGACTTCGCCCAACCGGGTTCAAATTCCTCCAAAAAGGCCGCGGCGTGAATAAAATAGCCCCAGTGAAAATGGTGGTCGTTGATGTTGTTGTCTTGGCCATGGCCTGCGGGATAGCCCAATAACGAGGACCAGGTTTTGTTATAATAAAACAAGAAAGCAATTTCACCCGGATTGTGGGTGAGCCAATTTTCGAGTCGTGATTTGATGGTTTTGTGAATGGTTAATGCGCTTTTTTTATCNCCCATTTCGTGCGCAATTCTTGCGGTTTGGATCAATCGATTCATCACCTGGCCTTCGTTGTATGAATCGGTCCAGGTGGCCAAACCTTCATTTTTGATGTCGTTGATTTTCTGTTGCAAGGCGATGGGGTTGAAGCCTGCGCTCAAAGGGTCAACGAAGGGTAAAGTGGGTAAGATGCCACTGAATGTATTAATGGTTGAGAAATGGTTTGAGGCCCTCATTTTCAGTGTGCCTCGAACGGTGGAATAGGTGTAATTGAGGTAGTTGGCATTGGAATCGTTGCTGTGCGACCAATGGTGGGGCAGTATGCCACACAATACATTGGAATCTTTCCCTTCGTGAATGCGTTTGTGGATTGAAAAGTTCGTGGTTACCGTACTTTTTGGATTGTTAAACTCCCAGCTGCTGAGGGTTTTGGTGGGTTCAACGTAGGCGAATCTTTGAAAGGAATCTGCCAATGCGCTAAGTTGGGTGCTGTTTTGGGGTAGCATCAGCATCGACCAATAATTGGAGCCATTTAGAGATGATGTGTACAGCGATCCGTTTTTTGTCCAGCTGCTTCCTTTAGGGCCATACACCACGAAATCTGCACCGTTGTATGCGTTTTCGATGATGATTTTTTCGTTTGATATGGTGGCGGTACCTGTATTTATTTTGATACTAGCCTCGTTGTTGCCGTCTTTTTGGAAGTAAATAAACGGCATGCCCATGCCCACGGTGGCTTGAAATCTGCGTGAAGCGTCTTTCCATTCCATGGTGATGAGCCAATCGCTGTAGTGCGAAATGTATGGCGCGTTGTGGTTGAGTGAAGTGACGCCAACGGTAATGGGTTCGATGTCTGATATCACGCCCCAAGGGATGTAAGAAACCACCAATCCGCTGTTCACAGTTTTCATGGTTAGGGGATAGTTGAAAAGATTGTCGCAATGGGCATTTTTCAATTTTGCCGACCACCAATCGTTTGTTGGAACAGGTTTGGTTTTCAGTGAATCGATAAGGTAGGGCGTGCCAGATGGGTATCCATTCCTCCCTGCAACATCAGTGCCTGGGAATGTGGTGGTATAACTGCCGCTCCCAACTTTTACCGTTTGGGCTTGTGATGCGACAATAAAAAAAAGGCCAATAATTGTGGCCATAGTTATATGAGTAAAGCGTTGTAGAGATTTCAAAAGTAATGTGTTGAACGATGAGCTATAAGCGAAGGTATATCATTATTGTATTTTTTACAATAATATTTTTGCCGCTCGATTTGTCTGTGGGCAATACCCTTTTACTTCACAATGGCGAACAAGTGAAAGTTTCCAAATCGGGCCGTCAGGTTATTCTCGACCATTTCAACAAAGCGAGCTAAGAATCCCCCACTGAAGATAGTTTTGTATCTTCGCTACCGTGGAACCCAGCGCTGGAATATCAGTGGTTATTATCGCTTACAATGAATCCAACAATATTGGTCGTTGTATCGATTCCGTGATTGGAATTGCCAATGAAATCTTAGTGGTTGATAGTTTTAGCACCGACGATACGCCTACAATAGCCCGCGACAAAGGCGCCCGAGTCATTCAACACACCTTTGAAGGCCATATACAACAAAAGAACTGGGCCAAAGACCAAGCAGCATTTGATTGGGTTTTGAGCTTGGATGCCGACGAATCCTTATCTACAGAATTACAAGAGCAACTCACGTTGGCGATTGCTAATGGTCTCACGTTCGGAAAAGTTAAAGGATATACCTTTTCGCGCTTAAACCACTTAGCTGGCCAGCCCATTCGTGGTTGTGGGTGGTATCCTGACACCAAATTGCGACTTTGGGACCGACGGTGTGGTTGTTGGTCGGGCAGAAATCCGCACGATAAGTTTGTTTTAGAGAAAGGCTATTTCTTGGGCTCGATATCTGGCGATATTCTGCATTTTACCTATTCCGATTTCACCGCCGTTAAGCAGCAAGCCCTGAAATTTGGCAAAATTGGTGGACAGGCACTAGCGCATGAATTCACGAATCATCCGGGCTATTTCATTCAGCGACAAGGCTTATGTTTTTATCTTTTGTTCAAGCTCCTCACCGCTGGCTTTGCGCGTTTTATCCGCAATTACCTGCTCAAAGGCGGTTGGAAATTTGGCTCCAACGGATTGTTGATCTGCTTCTGGCAAAGCGTAGAAGTATCTTATAAATACGGATTTGCGTTGTTTGGGAAAGCAAGCAAGAAATAAACTTCCGGGAAAAATGTTGCAATCAAAAATTCATCCCAATTTAATAGAAGTAGGTTGCGATGAAGCTGGAAGAGGCTGTTTGGCTGGTCCTGTTGTGGCCGCGGCCGTGATCCTACCCAACGATTTTAACCATCCTTGGCTAAACGATTCCAAACAGGTTGGCAAATCGCATCGCAATGCCTTGCGTGATGTGATCGAGAAAGAAGCCCTTTTTTGGGCCGTGGGCGTTTGCAGTCCCGAAGAAATCGACCAGAATCAACATATTGAATGCCAGTATTTTGGCGATGCACAGAGCCATCGAAAAATTGGGTACGATTCCAGAATTTATTGCCGTGGATGGCAATCGCTTTAAGCCCTATCCCAATATCCCGCATCAAACAGAAGTAAAAGGCGATGGCAGATTCTTGCACATCGCGGCCGCCAGTATTCTCGCAAAAACGCATCGAGATGAAATCATGGAAAGGCTTCACCAAGAATTCCCCCATTACGGCTGGAATCAAAATGCCGGCTACCCCACTTTGGCCCATCGCAATGCAATTCGTACGCATGGAATCACACCCCACCACCGCAAATCATTTCGATTGCTGCCCGAACAACTCAGATTATTTTAACACCCCCTTGTTGGATTGATATTTTTGATTAACTTATTGACGAAAATTTGTCAACTTTTTAATCAATTCAATATGCGCTCTCCTTCTCCCTCCTCGATTATCACCCACATGGACCTCGACTCATTTTTTGTGAGCGTAGAGCGAATGCGCAACAGCGCCTTAAACGGAAAACCTGTCATCATTGGGGGCAACAGCGATCGCGGCGTGGTGGCTAGCTGCAGCTATGAGGTTCGCGCCTTTGGTGTACACAGTGCGATGCCGATGAAACAAGCCAAACTATTATGTCCGGAAGCCATCATTATTCGCGGAGATTCTCAACTATACAGCGATTATTCTAAGGACGTGACGGATATCATTGCCGAGTCGGTTCCGCTGTATGAGAAAAGCAGCATCGACGAGTTTTACATTGACATGACGGGCATGGACAAGTTTTTTGGGTCGTGGAAGTTGGCGATGGAGCTCAAGGATCGCATTTTAAAAGAAACGGGTTTACCCATTAGCTTTGGGTTGGCGAGCAATAAAACGGTGAGTAAGGTCGCCACGGGAACGGCCAAGCCAGCAGGACAAAGAAAGGTGGATTACGGCGATGAAAAACCTTTCCTTGCTCCACTTTCGGTGAGGAAAATACCAGGGGTTGGCAACGAAACCTATCGCACACTGAGGTCGTTGGGGATACAATACATCAAAACCCTGCAAGAGATGCCCATGGAATTGCTATCGAAGACACTCCAAAAACCCGGCATCGACTTATGGAAAAAGGCACAGGGGATCGACAATCGCAAAGTGGAACCCTACCAAGAACGGAAAAGTATTGGCACCGAGCGAACCTTTGAGAAAGACACGATTGATGTCGTTAAATTGCGCAACCTAATGAGCGCCATGGCCGAAAACTTGGCATACCAGCTCAGGAAGGGCGATAAAATCTGCGCTTGCATCACGGTAAAGGTGAGATACAGCGACTTCAATACGCACACCTTGCAGGCGAAGATTCCTTACACCAGTGCAGACCATATCATCATTGCCAAAACCATGGAATTGTTTGACCGTTTATATAGTCGACGATTACTGATTCGTTTGGTGGGGGTACGACTTAGCGATTTGGTGAGCGGCGGTTTTCAGATGAATTTGTTTGAGGATTCGGAGGAGATGGCCAATTTGTATCAGGCGATGGATCGCATGAGGAATCGATTTGGGAGCCAGGCCGTTCGCAGAGCGAACGGCCTGGACGTAAAAAGTATCGGCCGGTCAGACAATCCCTTCGATGGTGGCCCGCCCCCATTATTAGCAAATCGCAGAAGTTAATACCACCCTGATTCGGTAAGATTTATTGCGTTTTATGCACCGAATGTACCATACCCTTCCAATTGTGGGTTATTTCCGTTTTATTTGTAATAGGTATCATCAAACCCCATGAAACTACGCAACCTATTCCTCATTATCAGCATTTTAAGTATTCAAGCAGTCACGGCGCAAACCAAACCTGTACTCAAAGCCCGTGAAAATTTTGCCAATGGAAAATATCCTGAAGCAAGAAAATATTGCATTAGCGGCCTCGAAGACGATAAATCCACCACTGAACTTTGGTATATCAAAGCCATCTCCGAGTTTGAGATGTATCAACTAGAAAAATATCGCAAAGAAGAAACCGATTACTTTAAAGAATCCATGAAAAGTGCCGT
>JGI25925J51416_10000292_pt1 | contig 12148 bp, 8 predicted proteins | sample LauGreFaBDMM15DN_2_FD_51416 | JGI IMG/M metagenome (IMG submission 51416) | reverse complement strand
AGTACCACAATCAGGCTCAGTAATTACTACATCCTGCGCAACGTCGTGCAAACGACGAGTCAAGTAACCCGCATCCGCAGTTTTCAACGCCGTATCAGCCAAACCTTTACGAGCACCGTGTGTAGATACGAAGTATTCCAATACGTTCAAACCTTCTTTGAAGTTCGAAATAATTGGGTTTTCAATGGTATCACCACCAGAACCACCTGTGTTCTTTTGAGGCTTAGCCATCAAACCACGCATACCACCCAACTGACGAATTTGCTCCTTAGAACCACGGGCTCCAGAATCCAACATCATATAAATTGGGTTGAAACCTTGGTCTTCGTTCTGCAAATCATTGATCAATACACGAGCCAACTGGTTGTTTACACGTGTCCATAAATCAATTACCTGGTTGTAACGCTCATTGTTTGTAATGAATCCCATATCGGCATTCGCTTGGATCTCCAACACTTCTTCCATCGCTTTGCTAACCAACTGTTCTTTCTCAACAGGGATTTTTACATAGCTCAAGTTAAAGCTTAATCCGCCTTTAAATGCGTAGTGGAATCCTAAATTCTTGATATTATCCAAGAAATCTGCAGCCTTAGCAACACCGCTCAAACGAATGATGTTGGTAATGATATCACGCAAATTCTTCTTCTTCAATAATTCGTTGATGTATCCAACCTCGCTAGGAACTACTTGGTTAAATAGGATACGACCAATGGTTGTGTCGATGATCTTTTCAACCAACTCGCCATTCTCCAATACCGTAGCCTTACATTTCACTTTTGAATGCAATTCGGCACGACCTTCATTGTAAGCGATGATGGCTTCTTCAGCACCATAGAACGACAAACCTTCACCTTTTACTGGGTGTTCAGCGGTTGCCTTACGCTCTTTGGTGATGTAGTACAATCCCAAGATCATATCCTGAGAAGGAACGGTAATAGGTGCACCATTTGCAGGGTTCAAAATGTTGTGCGATGCCAACATCAACAACTGAGCTTCTGCTACAGCTGCATTGCCCAAAGGCACGTGAACCGCCATCTGGTCACCATCAAAATCCGCGTTAAAGCCAGAACAAACCAATGGGTGCAACTGAATAGCCTTACCTTCAACCAACTTAGGCTGGAAAGCTTGGATACCCAATCTGTGAAGCGTAGGAGCACGATTCAACAACACTGGATGACCTTTCAATATGTTTTCCAAGATATCCCAAATCACCGGATCTTTTTTCTCTACGATTTTCTTCGCAGTTTTTACGGTTTTTACGATACCCCTTTCAATCAACTTGCGAATGATAAACGGCTTAAACAATTCCGCAGCCATGTTCTTTGGCAATCCACACTCATTCAATTTAAGTGTAGGACCTACAACGATTACAGAACGACCAGAATAGTCAACACGCTTACCCAACAAGTTCTGACGGAAACGACCTTGCTTACCTTTCAGCATATCGCTCAAAGATTTCAAAGGACGATTGCCTTCGCTCTTAACAGCGCTAGCACGACGGGTATTATCCAACAATGAATCAACCGCTTCCTGCAACATACGCTTCTCGTTACGCAAGATCACCTCAGGGGCTTTGATCTCAACCAAACGCTTCAAACGGTTGTTACGGATAATTACACGGCGATACAAATCATTCAAATCTGAAGTCGCAAATCTTCCGCCTTCCAATGGCACCAATGGGCGCAATTCTGGTGGAATAACTGGCAACATCTTCATAATCATCCACTCAGGACGATTTTCTCCGGTTAACTGAGCACCGCGGAAGCTTTCGATTACTTTCAAACGCTTCAACGCCTCTTGCTTACGTTGTTGTGAAGTCTCAGTAGCAGCCTGGTTACGCAAGTCGTAGCTCAACGTATCCAAGTTTACACGCTTCAACAATTCTTCCAACGCTTCAGCACCCATCATGGCTACAAATTTGTTAGGATCAGAATTCTCCAACATCTGATTTTCTTTTGGTAAAGAATCAACGATGTCCAAATATTCTTCCTCTGTTAACAAATCCAAATAATTTACGTTGCTCGCTGCACCGGTTTGAATAACCACGTAGCGCTCATAGTAAATCACCATGTCCAATTTCTTGGTAGGGATACCTAACAAATAACCAATTTTGTTTGGCAATGAACGGAAGTACCAAATGTGCGCAACAGGTACCACCAAGTTGATGTGACCCATACGCTCTCTACGTACTTTCTTTTCAGTTACCTCAACACCACAACGGTCACAAACNATACCCTTGTAACGGATACGCTTGTATTTTCCGCAATGACATTCGTAATCCTTGATAGGACCAAATATGCGNTCACAGAACAAACCTCCCATTTCGGGCTTGTAACTGCGATAGTTGATGGTTTCGGGTTTAACTACCTCACCGAAACTGCGACGTAATATGTTTTCAGGAGAAGCAAGCGAGATACGGATCTTGCTAAAGTTGTTCCCTTGTTTTTGTGTTTTCTTTTGAAGTTGCATGATTGGTTTCTAGAGATTAATCCATAAATGTTACTTCCAAGCCCAAACCGCGGAGCTCGTGCAGCAATACGTTAAATGACTCTGGGGTTCCGATGTTGGTGATGTTATCACCTTTTACGATGGCTTCGTANGCTTTCGCCCTACCTGTAATGTCATCCGACTTCACAGTTAAGATTTCACGCAAGATATTGGCAGCACCAAATGCTTCCAATGCCCAAACTTCCATCTCACCAAAACGCTGACCACCAAACTGAGCTTTACCACCCAATGGCTGTTGCGTAATCAATGAATATGGACCGATTGAACGAGCGTGCATCTTATCATCCACCATGTGACCCAGTTTCAACATATAGCTGATACCTACTGTGGTTGGTTGATCAAATCTGTCACCACTCAAACCGTCGTTCAAATACACCAAACCGTTCTTAGGGATACCTGCTTTTTCAGTTACCTCATCGATCTCAGCCATGGTAGCACCATCAAAGATTGGAGTTGCAAAACGCACACCCATTTCTTTTCCAGCCCAAGCCAATACGGTTTCATAAATCTGACCCAAGTTCATACGTGAAGGTACACCCAATGGGTTCAACACGATGTCCATTGGAGTTCCATCATTCAAGAATGGCATATCTTCCTCACGAACAATACGAGCAACAATACCCTTGTTTCCGTGACGACCTGCCATCTTATCTCCCACTTTCAATTTACGCTTATTGGCTACATAAACTTTCGCCAACTGAAGGATACCGGTTGGCAATTCATCACCCACACTGATAGAGTAATGCTCGCGCTTGTAATTGGTAACCTTTTCATTATTTACATTGATGAAGTTGGTTAAACAACGAACAACAAAACTATTCTTGTCCGCATCGCTCGTCCAATTGTGGTAGTTCACATTGCTGTAATCAATGCTCATCAAGTTCTTTTGAGTAAACTTGGTTCCCTTTGGAATCAACTCTTCGCTGTACATATTATATACACCTTGAGAAGTTTTTCCGCCCACCAATTGGAACAATTTCTTAACCAATTCGTCTTTCAACATGCCCAATTCCTTGCGATGATCATCATCCATCTTAGACAAACGAGATTTGTCACCTGTACGGGTCGACTTATCTTTTTTGCTCTTAGAGAACAATTTCTTATCAATCACAACACCTTGAGCACCTGGAGAAGCTTTCAAAGAAGCGTCTTTCACATCACCCGCTTTGTCACCAAAGATGGCACGCAACAACTTTTCTTCTGGAGATGGTTCAGTCTCACCTTTTGGTGTGATTTTACCAATCAGAATATCGCCTTCTTTTACTTCAGCTCCAACACGAATCAAACCGTTGTCGTCCAAGTTACGAGTCATTTCCTCACTCACGTTCGGAATGTCATTCGTTAACTCTTCTTCACCACGCTTTGTATCGCGCACTTCCAATTCGTATTCAGTGATATAAACAGTTGTATACCAATCGTCTTTTACTACTTTTTCAGAAATTACAATCGCATCCTCAAAGTTATAACCCTGCCATGGCATGTAAGCCACACGCAAGTTTCTACCCAATGCCAATTCTCCGCCTTGAGTTGCATAACCTTCACAAAGAACTTCACCCTTGCTCACTCTGTCGCCTTTCTTAACAATCGGACGCAAGTTGATACAAGAGTTTTGGTTGGTTCTGCGGAATTTGATCAAATGATAAGTTTTGGTATCTCCAGTGAAGCTCACCAAATCATCAAAATCATTGTGGTCGTAGCGAATGCGAATCTCACGAGAATCAACATACACCACTTCACCATTGCCTTCGGCATTGATCAAGGAGCGACTGTCGCGAGCCACTTTTTCTTCCAAACCAGTTCCAACAATCGGTGCTTCAGGACGCAACAATGGTACGGCCTGACGTTGCATGTTAGACCCCATCAACGCACGGTTTGCATCATCATGCTCCAAGAAAGGAATCAATGAAGCTGCAATCGATACGATTTGGTTAGGAGCTACGTCCATATATTCCAACTGCGCTGGGTTCACCAATGGGAAGTCACCTTCCTTACGGCTCTTCACCAACGTTGTCATAAAGTTTCCTTTTTCGTCCAACTCGGCATTGGCCTGAGCGATCGTTTTACCATCCTCTTCCTCTGCAGAAAGATAAACGATGCCACTTTCAACTTTCCCATTAACTACCTTACGATAAGGAGTTTCCAAGAAGCCCATTCCATTAATCTTTGCGTGTACACACAAAGAAGAAATCAAACCGATGTTTGGCCCTTCAGGCGTTTCAATCGTACACAAACGACCGTAGTGCGTATAGTGTACGTCACGAACCTCAAAACCGGCACGTTCACGACTCAAACCACCCGGACCAAGTGCGCTCAAACGACGTTTGTGCGTAATTTCTGCCAAAGGATTGATTTGATCTAAGAACTGGCTCAGCTGGTTGGTACCGAAGAATGAGTTAATTACACTCGATAATGTACGAGCATTCACCAAATCCTGAGGTGTGAATACTTCGTTGTCACGAATATTCATTTTCTCACGAATAGTTCTTGCCATACGCGCCAAACCAACACCAAACTGAGCATACAATTGCTCACCTACAGTGCGGACACGACGGTTACTCAAGTGGTCAATATCATCCAATATTTCTGAACCGTTATACAATTCAATCAAATACTTGATGATGCTGATAATATCGTCTTTTGTCAATACACGTACTTCCATTGGAGTGTTAATCTCCAACTTCTTGTTGATACGGTAACGACCTACTTCACCCAAGTCATAACGCTTATCCGAGAAGAACAAACGCTCAATGATACCACGGGCGGTTTCCTCATCCGGTGGATCTGCATTCCGCAACTGACGATAGATTACTTCCAACGCTTCTTTTCCGTTGTTAGAAGTATCTTTTTGCAAGGTGTTATAAATTACATCATAGCTGATTCCGTTTTCAGACTCAGCATTCAAAATAATTGACTTAACGCCTGCCTCAACAATCAAATCGATGTGATCTTCAACCAATAAAGTATCACGTTCCAAGATTACCTCGTTACGCTCGATACTTACTACTTCACCTGTATCTTCATCCACAAAATCCTCAATCCACGTACGCAAAACCCTAGCGGCCAATTTCCTACCAATCACACGCTTCAAGCCAGCTTTAGATACTTTCACTTCTTCGCTCAATCCGAAGATGTCAAGAATATCCTTGTCACTCTCAAAACCGATGGCACGCAACAACGTAGTTACCGGGAATTTCTTCTTACGGTCGATGTAAGCATACATTACTGCATTCACATCCGTTGCAAATTCAATCCAAGACCCCTTGAAAGGAATTACACGAGCTGAATATAATTTTGTTCCGTTGCTGTGAACACTTTGGCCAAAGAATACGCCTGGTGAACGGTGCAACTGACTTACGATTACGCGTTCAGCACCATTGATGATAAAAGTACCATTGGGCGACATGTAAGGGATAGTTCCCAAATAAACGTCTTGAACAATGGTTTGAAAGTCTTCATGCTCTGGGTCGTTACAACTCAACTTCAACTTAGCCTTCAAAGGCACAGCATAAGTTAAGCCGCGTTCGATACACTCATTAATGACATATCTTGGGGGATCCACGAAATAATCAAGGAATTCCAACACAAAGATGTTGCGGGTATCGGTGATAGGAAAGTTCTCACGGAAAACTTCAAACAATCCCTCTCCTTCGCGCTTGTCAGCGGGTGTATCTAACTGGAAAAACTCTTGAAAAGATTGGAGTTGTACGTCCAGAAAATCAGGGTACTCAATGGCGTGTTTTACCTTACCAAATGAGATCCTTTTGTTGTGTGTGGTGCTCAATTTTTTTGTTTTTAATGGTTTGACAGTGGTGTTGGTACTAAAAACGCCCAAAAGGCCCGCGGAATATCCGGGGCCTTAGGGTTAAACGGGGGAGTGTTTACTTAATTTCAACTGTAGCTCCGGCATCTTTCAATTTAGCTGCAAAATCTTCGGCTTCTGCTTTAGAAACTTTCTCTTTTACTGCCTTAGGAGCACCGTCTACTAAGTCTTTTGCTTCTTTCAAGCCCAAGCCTGTTAAGTCTTTAACGATCTTTACGATCTGTAATTTGGCGTCGCCTGCGCTAACCAAGACTACATCAAATTCTGTTTGCTCAGCAGCAGCGGCTTCGCCACCACCTGCAGCAGGCGCAGCAACAGCCACAGCAGCAGCTGCAGGCTCGATGCCATGCTCTTCTTTCAAAATTTGAGCAAGCTCGTTAACCTCTTTTACAGTAAGGTTTACCAACTGGTTCGCGAATTCTTTTAAATCTACCATTGTTATTTAATTTAAGTGTTTTTTTTGTTTAGTTTCTTTGTTCAAGCGCCTTAATTAAGCCGCCAATTTTTTGTGGTCCGTTGGCTTGCAATGCACCAATAACATTTTTGATGGGTGACTGCAACAAACCGATGATTTCGCCGATCAATTCTTCTCTTGACTTCAATTTGATCAAAGCCATCAACTGATCGTCGCCGATGAATACTGAATTATCAATCCAAGCACCCTTCAACAATACATTTGGAGAAGTTGCACGGAAGTCCTTGATCGACTCAGCCGGTGCCTTTTGAGACTCCGATGTCATTACACAAGTAGTTCCTTTCAACGTGCCTTTCAAATCACCAAAATCTTTTCCGCTTTCCTCCATTGCAATACGCAACAAAGTGTTTTTAACCATGCGCATCTCTACACCACGCTCAAACAACATGCGACGCAATTTATTGGTTTGGTTTGCAGTTAGTCCGGTAGTATCTGTAAGATAAACAAAAGTGTTTGTCTTAAAGGTTTCGGTTAACTCGGCAACCACTATTGATTTATCTGCCTTATTCATCGCTTTATAATCCTGGGATTGATTTAATGTCTATACTCACACTGGGACTCATAGTACTGCTCATGTAAATACTGCGGAAATACGTTCCCTTAGCAGCACTTGGCTTCAATCGTTGCAATACCTGCACTAATTCCAATGCATTTTCACTCAATTTGTCAGATTCGAAAGATACTTTTCCAACTGAAGTATGGATGATTCCAGTTTTATCAACCTTAAAGTCGATTTTACCCGCCTTAACCTCAACAACCGCTTTTCCAACTTCCAATGTAACTGTACCACTCTTTGGATTTGGCATCAAGTTACGAGGACCTAAGATTTTACCCAAACGACCCAACTTTGCCATTACACTAGGTACAGCAATGATGATATCGATATCGGTCCAACCACCAGCGATCTTCTCGATGTAATCGTCCAAACCTACGTGATCTGCTCCTGCGTCACGCGCTTCCTGTTCTTTATCAGAAGTACAAAGTACCAACGTACGAACTACCTTACCCAAACCGTGAGGCAAAGATGCAACGCCACGTACCATTTGATTGGCCTGACGGGGATCTACGCCCAAACGAACATCGATATCTACCGATGCATCAAATTTGGTGGATGAAATTTGCTTAAGGATGTTACTAGCCTCTAGCAAAGTATACGACTTGGTGTTGTCGTATTTAGCTTCCGCTTCTTTTCTTTTTTTACCAACTTTCATAATTCAAATCAATTAAATGGGGCATCCCCTGTTACCGTGATACCCATACTGCGGGCTGTACCTGCAACCAATTTCATGGCAGACTCTACAGTAAAGCAATTCAAATCTGGCATTTTATCCTGAGCGATGGTGAACCACATCCCATGAAACAGAACCTACCTTCTTACGGTTGGGTTCAGTAGAGCCTTTTTGGAGCTTAGTAGCTTCCAACAATTGAATTGCAACTGGGGGAGTTTTGATTACGAAGTCAAATGATTTGTCCGAATAAACGGAAATCACGACCGGTAATACCTTCCCCATCTTGTCCTGCGTGCGCGCATTGAATTGTTTGCAAAAATCCATGATGTTCAAACCTTTTGAACCCAAAGCCGGACCGATTGGAGGCGAAGGGTTTGCTTGACCACCTTTTACCTGGAGCTTGACGAAACCTGTTATTTCTTTTGCCATTGTTACTGTTACAATTTTTGTATTTGGTTATAATTTAACTCAAGAGGCGTACGGCGACCGAAAATCTTCACCATAACCTTGAGCTTACGCTTTTCTTCGTTTACTTCTTCGATAACACCGTCGAAATCATTGAACGGTCCATCTACCACTTTCACCGACTCACCTACTAGGAAGTGTTCTTCATCCATTGCTTCCGAATCGCTTAAGCTATCGGCGGTACCCAAAATACGACTTAACTCGTTTGGACGCAATGGAACAGGTTGGTCTTTAGATCCTAAGAACCCAACGACACCCGTAACACTCTTTATCAAAGGCATGATTTCTGGATCAGATAAATCGGCATGAACTAAAATGTATCCTGGGAATGCATTTCTCTCCTTAATTGCCTTTTTACCGTTCTTAATCAAATAAACCTTCTCTGTAGGGATCAGAATTTCAGGCACAAAGTCGCTCTTCCGATCGCGCTCGAGCTCGACCGTAATACTGTGCTTTACCTTCTTTTCCTGTCCGGTAATTGCACGAACCACGTACCACTTGTGTCTGTCTTCTGCCGTTGTCATGATTATTTGAATAGTTTATAAAATTGGGTTAAACTTACACCCAATACGCTGTCAAGCCCCCATATTACTAGGGCAAATAATAATGAAGCGACAAGCACAATCCATGTGCTTTCCCTCAATTCTTCCCATGTAGGCCAGCTGACTTTGTTAACCAACTCGTCTCTGGTCTCACGGAAATAGTTATTTATTCTTCCAAACATCGCGCTTTTATTAGCACGGGCACAAGGATTCGAACCCTGATCAAAGGTTTTGGAGACCTCTATTCTACCATTGAACTATGCCCGTATAAATGGGAGCATCTTACAATGCCCCCATTATATTCTTAATAGCTCGGCTATTACTCGATAATCTCAGTTACCTGACCAGCACCTACGGTTCTTCCACCCTCACGGATAGCGAAACGCAAGTTCTTTTCCATAGCGATAGGCTGAATCAATTCAACTGTAATTGATACGTTATCACCAGGCATGATCATTTCTGTACCTGCAGGCAAACTGATTTCACCAGTTACGTCTGTAGTACGGAAGTAAAACTGTGGACGGTACTTGTTGAAGAATGGAGTATGACGTCCACCCTCTTCTTTGCTCAATACGTAAACCTCAGCATGGAACTTCTTGTGAGGAGTAACTGACTTAGGAGCACAGATAACCATACCGCGACGGATATCATTTTTGTCGATACCACGCAACAAGATACCAGCGTTATCACCTGCTTCACCACGATCCAACAACTTACGGAACATTTCTACTCCAGTACAAGTTGATGTCAATGTTGAACCAAATCCGATGATTTCTACAGAATCTTGAACGTTGATCACACCACGCTCGATACGACCAGTAGCAACTGTACCACGACCAGTGATCGAGAATACATCTTCTACAGGCATCAAGAAAGGCTGATCCACCAAACGTGGTGGAACTGGGATCCACTCATCTACAGCAGCCATCAATTCCATGATAGTGCCTACCCACTTCTCGTCTCCATTCAATCCACCCAAAGCAGATCCACGGATAATTGGAGTGTCAGATGAGAATTCGTAGAATTCCAACAATTCACGCATCTCCATTTCAACTAAATCCAACATTTCTGGATCGTCTACCATGTCGACTTTGTTCATGAATACAACCAAACGAGGAACACCAACCTGACGAGCCAACAAGATATGTTCGCGTGTCTGTGGCATTGGACCGTCTGTAGACGCAACCACCAAAATCGCACCGTCCATCTGTGCAGCACCCGTTACCATGTTCTTTACATAGTCGGCGTGACCTGGACAGTCAACGTGAGCGTAGTGACGGTTGGCCGTTGAATACTCAACGTGAGCCGTGTTAATTGTGATACCGCGCTCTTTCTCCTCAGGAGCAGAGTCGATTGACTCGAATGAACGCATTTCAGAAAGACCAGCCTTGGCCAGTACAGTAGTGATGGCCGCAGTCAAAGTGGTCTTACCGTGGTCTACGTGACCAATAGTACCAATGTTCAAGTGCGGCTTGGAACGGTCAAATGTTTCTTTTGCCATAGTTGTTTGTTTTGTGTTGTTTTTGTTTTTGAGCCAATGAGGGGAATTGAACCCCTGACCTTTTCCTTACCAAGGAAACGCTCTACCCCTGAGCTACATCGGCTTATCCCCACAAGAGTTGCCCCTTGTTTCGATGCGAGCGGGAGACGAGGCTCGAACTCGCGACCTACAGCTTGGAAGGCTGTCGCTCTACCAACTGAGCTACTCCCGCATTATTAGACATAAAAGTGTAGTGGGGGCAAGTGGACTCGAACCACTGAACCCGAAGGAGCGGATTTACAGTCCGCCGCAATTGCCGCTATGCGATGCCCCCAATAAATCCAAGGTTCCCCCATGATCGGTTGCACTTTTATATCTGGAGCCACCAGTCGGGATCGAACCAACGACCTACTGATTACAAGTCAGTTGCTCTACCAGCTGAGCTATGGTGGCTTTTAAAGTTAAGAACATGTGTGACCGAGGCCACTATCCCAAAAAGGACTGCAAAAATAGTATTTATTTATGAATTGACAAACCCTTATTGCATTTTTTACACATTAATTTTACTGTCCAATTCATCCATCCCCAAAAAACACCATTTCCTCAATTACCAATCTTGCCTCAACAATTTCTTTTATACCTTTGTACCCTATGCAAAAACGCATCCTTATCGCCGTAACCCTATTGATCTCTGCTATCCTCATTACCTTTGTGTTATGGCGAAATATCAATAGCACTACCGCAATTTCCCACGACATATTTGCCCTCAAATCGCCGCAGAAAATTACCAAAATTACCTTCTCCCCCAACAATACCAAACTGCCTTATCTTTCCTTAGAAAAAATTAATGAGCATTGGATCGTTCGCACAGAAACCCAAACTTTTCCCCGCCGATACCCACGCAATTCACGAATTACTCTATTGGGCGATGCCGCAATTGCAAGTAAAATGTCCCGTAGCCGACGCATCAAAAGAAACCGTAACCAAAGATATCGCCCTAAACGGCACTAAAGTCATCTTCTCACAAGACAATAAAGAAGTACATACCCTTTACGTTGGATTCCCCACCCCCACCCAAGACGCTACCTATATGTATTTCCCCGGCACAGAACGTCCTTGCGAAATCACCGTCCCCGGATTTGTTGGCTACCTCACACCCTATTTCAATACCAATATCCAACTCTGGCGGTCGATGTTTATGATCGATGCGTCCGTCACCGACATCAAATCGATAAAAGTCACTTACCCCGCCCAACCCCAAGAATCATTTATTATTTCTCAGGATCATGATCGCATCGAATTAAAAAATCTTTCAAACCAGCCTATTGCAGCCAACCAAAGCTTAATTGCTGGATATTTAGAATTGTCTAAAACGCTCGCCCGCGAAGCGGGCGAGCCAGCCGGAATTAACAATAGCACCGCCGCTGTCAAACTAATCACCCAATCCCAACCCGTTGTGATTTTTGAATATACCTTCACCTCCCAAGCCGCCAAAACCATCACCATCTACCCCATGGATGTTACAGCAGGCGAAACCTATAGCATGGAAGAGAAAAATGGCAAACTCAAAACCAAAGAAACCAATATTTACTGGGCCAAAGAATCGGGCGACCCCCTGCTTTGGGTAAT
>JGI25925J51416_10000290_pt1 | contig 12179 bp, 10 predicted proteins | sample LauGreFaBDMM15DN_2_FD_51416 | JGI IMG/M metagenome (IMG submission 51416) | reverse complement strand
TAACTCCCAAAATGATCTACGTGCCTCAGGGTCAAAGCCAGTAGTTGGTTCATCTAAAAATAAAAGTTGTGGTGAGCCAATAATTCCAAGGGCAACATCTAATCTACGCCTTTGCCCACCAGATAACTCCCTTGCCTTTGCATTAACTTTTTCTCGTAAACCGACCTCATCAATCACCTGCTGCACATCCCGTGGTTTTTCATAGTAATTTGCAAAGTGCGAGATAGTTTCAATTACAGAAAGGTCTGCTGAATCATTAGTTGATTGCAAAACAATTCCAATTTGATTTCGCCATTTTTGGGCAGCTGATCCTTTAGTTGCTGGATCAAAGCCTAAAACACTCACCCTTCCAGAGCTTGCCTTACGGTACCCCTCTAAAATTTCAACAGTTGTAGTCTTNCCAGCACCATTTGGACCTAAGAGTGCAAATATCTCACCTCGCTCAACAGTTAAATCAATACCAGCTAGCGCAGCTTTAGCACCATAATTTTTAACTAGTCCACTAATTTCGATCGCTGGGCTCTGACTCATGGCGACATCCTGCCGTAATTGGTAATAATTACTTAATTTGATTGGGAGAATGATCCTGTGAGTTCACGTAAAAAGGGCACAAAGGGTAAGCCCAAGCGGGCGGCGGGCAGTAATCAAGAGCGTGAGATGACCACATCTAATGAATCAATTGAAGAGCATGATGATGGAATTTTTGTAGTTCGGTTAATTAGTGGTTCTACCTCAAATAAACCATATCGCTGTCCAGGTTGTGATCAATTAATTCCGCTAGCCACCCCACACACAGTGGCATGGTTAGAGCATGACCAAGAGGGGCGTCGCCACTGGCATAACATCTGCTGGAGTAAGCGAAGTATGCGAAAGCCAAAGGTAGAGCGAACCCGAAATGCTCCTAGATATTGAGATCTTTGTGAACAAAATATTTTATTTTCACTTCTTTAGTTATAGTTACTAAATGAGTAAAACCTTTACCGCCCAAAATCCGGCAACTGGTCAGGCTGTCGGGGCTGAGATAGCAGAGTGGGATTTAGTTCAAACTAGCGCCGCTATCAAAGCAGCTGAAAGTGTTAAAGCAAAGCTTGCATCTACAAATCCAACACAACGGGCAGCATTATTAAATGCAATTGCAGATGCAATTGAAGCCGATAAAGAAAAATTAGCCGATACNGCCCACCTTGAAACCGCACTTCCAATGCCTCGCTTAACTGGTGAGGTAATGAGAACTGTTATTCAAATTCGCGCCTTTGCCAACTTAGTTAAAACTGGTGGCCATCTACTACCAATTATTGATTTAGCTGATCCTAACTTTTTACCAGTTGCCCGCCCTGATCTTCGTAAATCACAGCAACCCCTTGGTGTGGTTGCGGTATTTGCAGCCAGCAATTTTCCATTGGCATTCTCAGTTGCCGGTGTTGATACCGCATCAGCNCTTGCNGCCGGGTGTCCAGTAATTGCTAAAGCCCATCCATCACATCCAAATACCTGTCAAGCAGTTTATGAAGCGGTAGTAAAAGGCTTAACCTCACAAGGTTTCCCAAAGGAATTATTTGCAATTGTGCAGGGTGTAAGTCCTGAGATAACACATTGGCTTGCTAAAGCACCAGAGATAACTGCAATTGGATTTACCGGCTCTGGTTTAGTTGGAAAATTATTAATTAAATTAGCAGGGGAGCGTGATATTCCAATTCCAGTTTATGCCGAAATGGGATCACTAAATCCAGTTTTCTTTACCCCTGGTGCGTTATCAGAAAAAGCTGATGAGTTAGCNAANGCGGCGGTNGATTCAGCACTTCTTGGCTCCGGTCAGTTNTGTACAAAGCCTGGAATTATGGTGGTATCAAATGATGCTGCCGGAGATAAATTTATTGCTCAAGTTCAAAGCTACCTTAGTCAGCAAAAGGTTCCCCCGCTATTGAATAAAGGAATTGCTAATAGATTTAAAGAGGTAATAACATCTTTGAGTAAATCAAAAGGGCTTAAAGTAATTACCGGTATGGCTAATGATGATGGCTTTGGTGTTACGCCAAATATCTTTGTGGTTGATTGGGCAGATGTTAAAAATCACGATGATTTACTGGAAGAGCACTTTGGTCCAACCTCAGTAATTATCAGAGCACCCTTTGATCAGTATTTAACAATTGCTAAGGCGATGGCTGGTCAGCTAGGGGCTGCACTTCATGTGCAGGCAGGTGAGAATGTTAAGGAGTTAGTTAATCAACTAACTCAATTAGCTGGCCGAATTATTTGGAATGGTTTTCCAACCGCAGTTTCAGTGACAGCTGCACAAAATCATGGTGGCCAATGGCCGGCATCATCTACCCATACCACCTCAGTTGGGTTAGATGCACTTTATCGTTTTGTTAGGCCAGTTGTTTATCAAAACTTTCCAGAAAATCAATTACCCGCAGAGCTTCAAAACAGTAATCCATATGGAATTGAGCGAATTGTTAATGGCCAACGCAGCAATACGGCAATTTAATTAGGCAAGCCGCTATTATTTAGCCATGGGAAAAAATTCTGATCAGGAATCAGGCAAAGGTAAATTCATACTGCCTGAAAAATTAATTGATCAGGTTGAGGATATATTTCACGCAATCTTGGCCTTCGTTTTATTGATAATTGGTGTAACTGCTTTTTTCTTTGTTATAAAGCGCTTGGTGCAAACTGCTCCATTTTTCCCAAATGGCATGATTCAAGGGGTAAATGACGTCTTATTTATCGTAATCATTTTAGAGATTNTACGNACNGTGATCTCAAGATTTACCGATGGCGCTTATCAGTTAGATAAGTTCTTAATTATTGGCGTGATCGCAGCGGTTCGGCATATTTTAACGGTGGGNGCNTCACTTACTCTGGAAGCATCAAAGTCAGATGAGACCTTTCGCAGAGCAATCTATGAAATGGGCTTAAATGCTGGAATTGTTGTAGCACTTGTCTTTGCGATATTTCTATCGCGGGTTTCCAATAAAAATAGGTAGTTTAGNNCTTAGTAATTTATAACCTTATTTTTAATAGTACCAATTCCTTCAATAGTTGTAACAATACTCTCGCCACCTTTTAGGAATTTCTCTGGTTTAAATCCCATACCAACACCCTCTGGTGTACCAGTATTAATTACATCTCCCGCCTTTAACTCCATAAACTGGGAGATATACCAAACGCAGTGGTTGATATTAAAAATTAAATCATTAGTTCTTGAGTTCTGTCTTACCTGCCCATCAATTGTGCAGGAAAGTGCTAGGTTGTTTGGATCAAACCCATTCTTTGCTAATTCATCAGCTGTAATAATCCATGGTCCCATTGGATTAAAGGTTGGAAATGATTTGCCCTTTACCCATTGACCACTTCGCTCAACCTGCCAGTGACGCTCAGAAACATCCTGGGAGATTGTGTAACCAAGGATGTAATCAGATGCCTCCTGCGGTGATTTTAAATAAAGTGCGTTCTTACCAATTACTACACAAAGCTCAACCTCATAATCTGTCTTTAATGAGTTTGGTGGAACGATAATTTCATCATTTGGTCCAATAACTGTATCTGGTGCCTTCATAAATATCACCGGCTCAGCAGGTGGGGTCATACCAGATTCAATGGCATGCTTTGCATAATTTAGACCAACACAAATAACTTTTGTTGGCCGAGCAACGGGTGAACCAATTCGATAATCTGCAATTTTAACCTTAGCTCGATTACTTAAATCAGCCTTTTGTATTTTCGCTAGCCCACCATTTTCTAACTCAACTCGATTAAAATCACTGATTAAGTCATCAACAAAAACCGCTTCAGTATCTGAGATTAATACTGCTGGTTTTTCCTTATAGATCTGACCTAGGCGAGCGATTCTCATTATTCTCACTTTTCCTTTGAGGTGAAGTTTTGGCTCTAATGAACTAGAATAAGAAACCTTAACATAGGAAATTTCTCATTATTTGAGAGTAGAAATATCAGGAGAGGGCGAGCGTGAGCGAAGAGAAGTTTGATCGCCGCAGCCAGTACTGGTTTGGATTAAAAGATAAAGGTGGTTATATCCACCGCGAGCGGCTTCGCAACCAAGGTTACGCCCCAGATGTTTTTGATGGCCGTCCAGTAATTGGTATTGCAAACACATGGTCAGAGTTAAATCCATGTAATGGATCTTTAAATGATGTTGCCGAAGCGGTTAAGCGCGGAGTTTGGGAAGCTGGTGGTTTTCCACTTGAGTTTCCAGCAATGTCACTTAGTGAATCACTGCAACGACCAACCACCATGTTATATCGCAACATGCTTGCGATGGAGGTTGAGGAGTTAATTAGATCCCACCCATTAGATGGTGTTGTTCTACTTGGTAATTGCGATAAAACTCCACCTGGCTTATTAATGGGCGCAGCAAGTGTGGACTTGCCAACATTAATGATTACTGGTGGACCAATGCTGAATGGGCGCTATCAAGGTCAAGCAGTTGGCTCTGGCACATTGGTTTGGAAATATAGCGAGCAGGTTAGAAGTGGAAAAATTACCTTTGAAGAGTTTATGGCAATGGAATCATGCTCAGCACGTAGCCAAGGTTCATGCATGACCATGGGAACTGCATCAACAATGGCATGTGTTACTGAAGCACTGGGTGTGCAATTACCAGGAGCTGCTGCAATTCCTGCAGTTGATTCACGTAAGTTCACACTTGCTCATCTTTCTGGGCGAAGAATTGTAAAGATGGTTGAGGAGGATTTAAAGCTTTCTAAAGTATTAAACCGTAAGGCATTTGAAAATGCGATCAAGATTCTTGCTGCGATCGGTGGCTCTACAAATGCAGTAGTTCATCTACTTGCAATTGCTGGCCGAGTTGGTGTGCCACTTTCTTTGGATGATTTTGATAAGTTAGGTAAAGAGGTTCCAGTAATTGCCAACATGATGCCTAGCGGTAAATTCCTGATGGAGGAGTTCTTTGATGCAGGAGGCGTGCCAACGGTAATGAAGGAGATCGCTAACTTAATTCACACCGATCACATAACTGTTACTGGAAAAACTGTTAAGGAAAATATTGAAGGAGCCGAGAATTGGAATAAAGAGGTTATTACGCCAGCTAGCAAACCATTCCAGGCAGCAGGAGCTGGCATTGTGGTAGTTCGTGGCTCACTCGCTCCAGATGGGGCAATTATTAAAGTATCTGCTGCCTCACCAAATTTATTAACTCATAAAGGTAAAGCTTTAGTATTTAAAGAGATTGAGGAGTATCTAAAGGTGGCAGATGATCCAAATCTGCCGGTAACACCAGACACAATTTTAGTTCTGCAAAACTCAGGTCCTAAGGGTTATCCAGGATTTCCGGAGGTTGGCAACATGCCAATGCCAAAGAAGATGCTTGATCAAGGTATTACTGACATGGTTAGAATCTCAGATGCCAGAATGAGTGGCACTGCATATGGAACTGTTGTATTACATGTCTCCCCAGAGTCAACCGCTGGTGGNCCACTTGCATTTGTGCAAGATGGNGATGAGATTGAATTAGATGTACCAAATCGTAAATTAAATTTACTTGTATCAGAGGAGGAGTTAGCAAAACGAAAGGCTGCTTGGGTGCCACCAAAACCTAAGGCAGATCGCGGTTGGAGCAAGATGTATATCGAGCATGTGCAACAAGCACACTTGGGAGCAGATCTTGATTTTCTAGTTGGTAGCAGTGGCGATTACGTGCCACGGCATTCTCATTAATATTTAAGCAAAAGGATTAACGAATTTAGTTTTCTCAGTTGCCTCAAGCTCTAACAATCTATTCCACTTAGCATTTCGCTCAGAGCCATGGGTTGAGCCAACCTTTATTTGTCCAGCTCCCCAACCAGTTGCTAAATCAGCTAACCAAGAGTCTTCATTTTCTCCAGATCTTGCAGAAACTACTGTATTAAAGTTATTTGCTCTGGCTTGTTTTAAGACATTAAGGGTTGCACTAACTAAGCCATTTTGATTGGCTTTGATCAAGATTGCATTAGCACTTTTTTCAGCGATTGCCTTATTTAATCTTGTTAAATTAGTTGTTAATAGATCATCTCCTAATACCTGAAGCTTCTTTGGGCACTCCTGCATAAAGGCCTGCCAAGGCAACCAATCATCCTCGGCAAATGGATCCTCAATTGAAATAATNGGTTGGTTTGAAACTACAGTATTTATGTATTTAACAAACTCAGATGATGTGTAACTCTTGCCTTGGGTAGTTAGATGGTAATTTTTGCCATCAAAAAACTGGGTTGAGGCGACATCAAGTGCTAAATTAACCTCAACTCCAACCTTTAATCCAACCTTTTCGATTGCATTAACCACAAACTCACAAGCTTTTTCAATGGAATCAAATCCAATAGATAGACCGCCCTCATCGGCGATTAAATTAGTAACAAAGCCCCCCTCTTTGCCAAGCTTTGCCGCCATCTCGCGCACTGCCACAATCCAAGAGAGTGCCTCAGTAAATGATTTTGCACCCGTTGGAATGATTAGAAGATCTTGAATATCCATAGCGCGGTTTGCATGGGCACCGCCAGATAAAATATTTACCATCGGCATTGGAATTAGTAATTTACCCTCAGGATTAAAGTATCTAGCAAGTGATTTATTTTGGGAGTGAGCATCGGCGTATGCTGCAGCAAGTGATACTGCAAGAGTGGNATTAGCACCAAGGTGCGTATGATCACTACTTGGATCTAACTCAATTAATTGNGCATCTACTAAATTTANATCAATCTGCTCCTCAACTAATCTTGGCGCAATCTTTTCATTAATATTTGCCACCGCCTGTTGCACTGAAAGACCTGAATAAAACCTCTCTGCATACTTACTGCCAACATCACGTAACTCCTTCGCCTCATGTGCTCCAGTAGATGCCCCAGATGGCACCCGTGCGGTATGAGTGCTGCCATCAGTTAGTGAAATAGATGCAGCAACTGTTGGCCGGCCCCGTGAATCTAATACTTGATAGCCGATTACTTTATTTATCTTCATTTAGCACTCATTTCAAATAAGCCCTCAACTGTTGTATGACTACTAGCAGCTAATATCNATTTAGTAAAAGTTTGTAGCTTCTTTTGCTGTGACTCACTTAGATAATTAACAGTTGATTTTCCCTCTACTCGAGCAAGTGCAATAAGAGCTGCATGTTTGGCCAGTGATGGATCAATTGGCCGCAGTTTTTGATACTCCCTAGTAAAAGTAGCTGCAGTATTTGCTAATAACTTTGCCTGCAACCTCTCCTCTGCCCTAAAAAATTTGCAAAGTAAATGTGCAATTAAAAATGCTAAATCAAATACTGGATTACCAACATGGGTAACCTCAAAATCTAAAATATAAATATCATCATTCATCGATGCCATAATATTTTTAGGGGAGAAGTCGCCATGAACAATCGTGGTCTTATCTCCCTCTAATTCATTGATTAACTTTCGAATTGCCACCTCAAGCTGTGGATTCTTTGCTGCTACAAAGCGATAAAAAGGATCGATTCGAAGCTGCTCAAATAATGAGTCCTCCATAAACTTAATTTTTGCCTCAGGATTTTTCTCACCAAAGTTATGCCAAGTAGCAAGTGTCTTACCTAACTTAGCGCCAATGTCTGGATTAATTACCCCAGCAAGAAGATCTGATTTCCAAACTGTGCTACCAACTGGAACTCGCTCTAAAATTAAAATAAAGCGCTCAGAGTCTAGGAAAACTAGTTTTGGGACCTGTGCTGGACTTAATTGATGAAATAACTCAATAGCATTTGCCTCAACAATTGCCCGGCGCTGATCTGCCTCCCACTTTTCACTTACCTTAAGTTCAGCAAGTGCCTGCTTTAAAACTAACTTTTTATTTGGGGTAGTAATTGCTAAAACCACATTTGAGACTCCGCCAGTTAGTACCTCAACCTCAGCGATCTCAGTACTTGCAATCACGCCTTTACTAATTAGATAATCAATTACCGTTGTCTCATCTAATAATTCAACACTCACAAGCTTTCCTATAAGACTCTGGCGACAGAGAAGCCATAATCAACAAATAGAGATTGACCAGAGATTGCAGTGTTATCTTCACAACCTAATAGATAAGCAGCATTTGCCACATCAAGGGGCACAACCATTTGATGTCCTGGAGTTTGCCATTGCACATTCTCAATCTGCTCAGGTTTTAGTAGNCCTCTTGCCATTGGTGAATCAACCACACCAGGAAGTAAACCATTTACTAAAATCCCTTTTGCATTTCCCAGATCAACTGCCATAGATCTAACTAGGCCGCCAACCGCTGCCTTGGTAACGGTATAAGACATCTTGTCCTGTCTGGTTAATTGCTCCCAGAAGGAGCTTAAAATAACAATTTTTCCTTTGTGCTTAATAAGATTGTGCAAGAGTAATGCTTTAGAGGTTTCACTAATAAAAGTAACATTTGCCTCAAATAATCTATTTAAATCATCTATCGAGTGATTCATTACCGAGTCATTATTATTTGCTCCTTGCGCAAAAATTACCGTATCAAATAACTGACCCTTTAAGAGCTCTGGTACTGGCTCCTCACTTAGTGGAAGAAGGAATTGGTTATCTGGATTACTTATTTTTCGAACCCCATAAGTTAGCTGATAACCATTTGCTTGGTACTTTTCAGCAATTGCAGAACCAAGCACGCCGGTGCCGCCAAAGATTAATAACTNTGGCATTACTTCTTAAAACCATACCGATCTAATATCGCNTTACTTATTGCAGCTCTTCTGACTCGCTCACGCGCAGTTGATTCAACTAAACCTTGAATATGAGCACCTGATGGATATAAACCAGGTGAGTTACGTAGTGTGAACTTTAAATAGATAGGGGAAGCAACTCTTACCAAATCAGGGCTTTCATAATGACGAACCGCCCCACCAAAATCATCTGGTCCTTCAACATATATATCAACTGGGATATCAACCTGGGAGCGGATTGCAGCAATCTGTTGCAGAGATAGATCTGTAGCTAGATTTAAAGTAGTTGCGCCAATATCCTCAAGTAGTGCAGCGGTCGCTGGGTTATTACAAACCAATGCAACAGAGGTCTTAAGGATTAACTCCTTAGGTAGATCTCCTTTGCGCTTTGCCTCACCTAATACTTTTAACAGCCCAAGATCGCCAACTAAAACACTGCGAAGGCCTAAATTAACTCCATGAATTACATCCTCTAATGCAAATCTAAGTTGATCACCACCGCGAAGTGTTGGTGATGCGATTACACCGGCAGAGGCTGACACCTGCTTGCCAATATCCCAAGATGCACGAGGGCCAACAAATAAACAAACCTCAATCTTCTCTTTTTTACCCATAGCAACCATCTGCTTAATCTCAGCATCGGTTTGCATCATAATTCCAGAGCCTTGGGAGATGCGATGAATAATTAACTTATGTTTTTTTGCCTCATCAATTACAGTTTTAAATGCAGCAGGCCCCTCAACTGAAGGAATCTCAATTTTGTAACGGGAGCCATCGGCAAAACGCTTATTTGATTCTGGGATGCCATCGGCATCTTGGGATTGGATCTTTTGCTTATTTAATATTCCAATTGAGCGCTTCATTGGACCCTTAGGATCTCTTGTGCTCGGCCAGGATGCCATGCTGCTCCATTCAAATCACTTTTTAGATAATTAGAGAAGGCAAGTATAATCGGATAATAATGAGTAACAACAGCGGCTTTGAGCAGATCTCCTACGCAGACCAGGTAGTAATTGTTACTGGCGCAGCCAGTGGTATTGGCAGATCAGCCGCTATTTTAATCGCCTCCCGTGGTGCAAAGGTAATTTGTGTTGATTTAAATCAATCTGGTTTAGATGAGAGCATTAATTTAATTACCAAAGCTGGTTTCCAAGCAGAGTCCGCCTTACTTGATATCTCAAATCAGAGCGGTGTTATGGATTTAATAAGTTCCTTAGCAAGTAAGCACAAGCGAATTGATGCATTAATAAATTGCGCAGGCTATCCAGGACCTACCGGTGTTTTAGTTGAGAATATTAAGTGGGATGAATTTCAGAATGTAATCGCTGTAAATCTATTTGGTGCGATCTGGTTAACCCAAGCAGTACTGCCAATTATGAAAAAACAAAAGTATGGCCGCATCGTTCAAGTTGCATCCATTGCTGGCAAAGAGGGAAATCCAAAGATGGCACCCTACAACAGCGCAAAGGCTGGCTTAATTGGTTTTGTAAAAGGTGTCGCTAAAGAGGTGGCAACAGATGGCATAACTATTAATGCCTTAGCACCTGCGGTAATTGCCACTCCAATTAATGTCAACACCGCAAAGGAAACTTTGGATTACATGATCGCAAAGATTCCAGCCGGTCGCCTTGGTGAACCAAGTGAGGTGGCAGAGATAATTGCATTTATGGGATCCAAGGCATGCTCATTTACCACCGGATTTACCTTTGATATCTCAGGCGGTAGGGCTACTTACTAAATTTTAAGTACCAGTTAAGAAACAGATACTTTAGTTAATGGTTGGTCAAAGTGTTCGATAGTGGCAGTGCATGCGTATCCGCACTCATCACACATAACCATTGGGTTGTTTTTTTCAGTAATAAATATTCCAAGCTCAACTGAACGGCAGAAATTGCAGCAAGGAAATTCAATAATTTGTGCCATGGCATCCTCCCTTCTTCAGTCAATTAAGAGCTGTTTAGGGAAGTGAGTAAATTTTCTCACCGAAGTGATAGGTAGATTGCCTTTGACAGGTGAACGAGAGGTAAATAGTTGTATAGAGAAGGTAGAAAGTACTTACTTACCCCTGCCGTGTAAACGTTTAATTAAGGTAGTTAATACCTTCTCAGATAACTTTGTGCGCTTAAAGGATGTAAATTTCAACGGTATCTTAAATCTAGTTTTAACTACTGTACGTGCGTAGGTGTACTCAAGTAAGCCCTCTGCGCCATGAATTCTTCCGTAACCTGAGTCCTTAACTCCACCAAATGGCACCGAAGGAATGGCTGCAAATAAAAATACTGAGTTAATTGAGACCATTCCGCAAGCTAATTTTGATGCAATCTGCTCACCATTTCGTTTTGAAAANACTGCAGCAGCAAGGCCGTATGAGCTGGCATTAGATAATCTGATCGCTTCATCTGTGTTAAGAACTTTATTTATTGCAAGGGTAGGACCAAAGGTCTCCTGGGTCATAGCAGTTGAATCCTCTGGCACATCAACCATAATTACCGGCTCAACAAAGGCGCCCTTAACTGAGTCAGCTCCTCCTACTAAAAACTTTGCCCCCTTTGCTTTGGCATCATCTAGGTGAGATTGAATTACATTTAATTGTGATGGCATAGTGGCAGGTCCGTAATCCTTACCAACCTGGATCTTCTTAGCCATATTTGTAATAATCTCAATAAATTGATCAGCCACTGATTCAACGACATAAACTCGCTCTGCCCCAATACATGATTGACCAGCATTTGCCATCGCAGACCAGAGCGCGTACTCAGCAGCTAACTTAAGGTCAGCATCTGTTTCAACAATTACGGGATCCTTACCTCCACACTCAAGAACAACTGGAATCATTCGTTCAGCACAGGATGCAGCAACTTTTTTAGCAGTTCTAGTAGATCCGGTAAATGAGATCTTATTTACCGCAGACTCTGTTAACGCTTTTCCAGTATCTGGTAATCCAGTTACGGTAGTTAAGATATTTTCAAAGGGTGCAATTTGGGCAAATGAATCAGCAAGCCACTTTCCAACACCTGGTGTGAACTCAGATGGTTTAAATACAACCGTATTTCCAGCAGCAAGTGCGTATGCAATCGATCCCATTGGGGTAAAGATTGGATAATTCCACGGGCCAATTACACCAACTACACCAAGGGGTGATCTTTGCACCTGTGCCTTCATATTAAACATTAATAAGCCAGATGGTCGATCTTGCTTTCGCATAATCTGTTCTGCATGTTTTGCTGCCCAAGATAGGTTATCAATTGAAATAGAGACCTCTAAAGCAGCATCCCCAATTGGCTTGCCACACTCACTAGCAACTAAGTGCGCAATCTCATTATGATTTTTTGTTATATAAGAAGCCCATTTAAGTAATGTGCGCTTTCTGGCTGTAAAACCAAACTCAGCCCATCTAAGACTTGCAAGGTGTGCGCTATCAACGCAAGTGAATACCTCATCTTGGGAAAAATTCTTATATTGAGCAATTACCTCACCAGTTGCTGGATCAGCTTTATCAAAG
>JGI25925J51416_10000273_pt1 | contig 12415 bp, 14 predicted proteins | sample LauGreFaBDMM15DN_2_FD_51416 | JGI IMG/M metagenome (IMG submission 51416) | reverse complement strand
TCCCAATACAGATTGTATGTCAATGGTGCGTTTGCTGCTACCAGCAAGTCATTCAAAATACCTCACCCAACCAAAGAGAACTACGACCTCGTATATGGTTCACTAGAAGGACCAGAACACGCAGTCTATGTTCGTGGTAAGTCATCTGGTGTTATTGAGCTACCAGATTACTGGACTGCTCTAGTTGATGAAAATACCCTTACCGTTCAACTCACTCCAATCGGCAATCATATGTCATGGGTTGAGAAGATTGAAGATAACAAGATCCTTATTGGTGGCGGCGAAGCATTCTACTTCGTTCAGGCTGCTCGTAAGGATATTGAACCACTTGAGGTTGAAGTTGAGTTACCTGTTGAGGAGGAAGTGTAATGGGTATTGGTTATAATCCTTTTATTTCCTCCAATGGATTAGTATTTTGTGTTGATGCTGGTAATCCAAAAAGTTATCCTGGATCTGGAACAACTTGGTTTGATATTGGTGGCGGGGGTAATGGAAATGCTACTTTGGGAAATGGAGTTACTTATAGTTCTTCCAATAGTGGTGTTTTAGTATTCAACGGTACTTCCACTGGTCAAGCAACTGTTCCCCTTTCATCATTTGATTTTCGTTCAACTAATCACACTATAATAGCAGCATCAAGATATACTGGCGGTACAAATGGAAGGATCATTACTTCTTCTCTTGCTGGTGGTGGAAATAACTGGTTGATGGGACATTGGAGTGCCCAAGTAAATAAGTATTATGCTGAAGGTTGGGTATCATCTTCTGGTGGAGACACCGCAGATACTTCTTGGTTTATTTGGGCAGCAACTGGAAATATTGGAACAGATACTTGGGAACTTTATAGGAATGGATCTATAATCTATTCAAATAATGGTGGGTCTGCTGGACCATATGGATTGACTGTTGGTGGAAGCAATGAACCTTCAAATGCTCAAGTTGGATTTGTTTTTGCTTACAACAGAGTTTTAACATCAACAGAAATTTTACAACACTATAATACACACAGAGGGAGGTTTGGAATATAATGGCAACTACCACAGGACCAAATATAGTATCGTCTGGTTTAGTATTTACATTTGATGCGGGAAACACAAAAAGTTATCCTGGATCTGGAACATCTTTGATTGATATAGGAGGAAGTCAAAGTAATGGAACACTTGTGAATGGTGTTGGTTACGATAGTGGTAGTGGTGGTTCTTTGACTTTCAACGGAAGTAATCAAAGAGTTTCAACTAATTACAAACCTTCTGGACCAAGAAGTTATTTTATTTGGGTTAAATTTAGTTCTCTTACGCACTCTTCTGGTTATCAATTAACAGGAACTCAAGAAGGCAATGCCTATACTTACATAGGAATAGAAAATGGTGGTGGTGTTTATTATTATGCAGGCGCAAATACTGGAGGAAACATTGGAAATCCAGTGACGGTTAATACTTGGGTAAATCTTGGATTTGTTTTGAACGCAGATGGTTCAAGAATTGTATATAAAAATGGAGTAAATATACACTCTAATACTGGTGGTCTTGGTGGAACAGCAACAGCAGAATTTTCAGTAGGTTGTATTAATCAAAATCATTTTATAACAGGAAATATCTCGCATGTATCATTATACAGTCGAGCACTTTCAACAGCAGAAGTTTTAAATAATTTTAATACTTTACGTATTCGTTATGGCATATAAATACTCAATAAAGGTCTCATAAAAAATGGCGAATTCTGATAAGGATATCCTTATAACGCCGAATAAAGGCACAACATCATTACCAGAACTTAGTTTTATCGGTCAAGTAAATTCACCGATCAAACTTCGTGTGTTTGATGATAATACATTATCCTTTGAGGGTTCTGCTGGTCAACTTTTTTCAATCAATAATAACCTAACTACTGGAACAATCTTTGCGGTTTCTGATGTTTCTGGTGTTCCTAGTATATCGGTTGATGCTAGTGGACCAGTAAAATTAGTTCCATTCAACGGCGTTGCGATGGTTGGAGGAACAACTACAACATCTTCAAACAAACTAGTAGTTGTAAAACCCAACGCAGGAACAAGTTACTCTTTAGCAATTCAAGTAAATAGTGGTATTGCGGATGGTCAATATGATGGTATTGCCTTTACTCAAGATGCTTCAGGAGCAACGCCTTTGGGTGGTATTCGTGTAGAATATAAATCTAATGGATCACCAGATTTAGGTTTTTATACAAGGAGTGGTGGTTCAACAGAGAGTAGAAAACTTTTAATTTATAATGGTGGTAACGTTTCGGTTGGTGGAGATTTTGCTAGCTATTCTCGTCTAAATGTTCTTGGTGGTTCTGGTATTACTATTAGATCTGATAGTTCGTCCACCAGTAATAGACATCTCTATTTTAGACAAGCACCAAATGACTACGGTTTCCGTATCACTTTAGATGATAGTTCTGTTGGTATGCTGTTCTTTAGAGCGGTTGATGCTGGAAATGATACTAACCCATTAATTACTTTAGATAGACCAAACTTAAGAGTTGGTATTGGTCAATCTTGGAGCACAACAACAAGACCTGGATATACTCTTGATGTTAATGGTGATGTAAACTTCTCTGGTAACCTTTACCAATCTGGCGCAATCTTCAAAACTCTACCAACTCAAACAGCAACAACTGATGGTTCTGTTCTCAGAACTCGTTATAATGGAACAGTATATGAAGCATATTGGACGCACGATCTTGATGCTAACTATCGTCTAGAGAACCCAGATCAGTGGGCATTCCGTTATATTATTAATAGAGGTTATACGGTTGCTGGTTATCAGAACGCCAACCCATGGAGAAATGGTAATAGAACTGCTCACGCTTCTGATGTAACTATTTCAATTGGAGACGTTATTGATTATTCTGGTGCTTATATAGGTGGTTCTCATAATGGAGTAAATCTGTTTGTTTATAACTGTGCTAACTCTTGGTTGCCAGCTGCTAGTACTACTTGTTCTATGAGCATGATTACAGAGACAAACAGAGGTCTTAATTCATCATGGAACGATACTAGAGCACGTAGTTATTCTGGTGCTTGGATTGACTTTATGGGTAACCAGTGGAGAACAAATGGTGGCAGAAATAGAGCATACAATACTTCTGGTAATGGTAATACATCAAGACATGATTTAAATACCGAAGCCATGATTTCTGAAATTGGTGGCGCAATTGCTAACGTTGCTCACGCAGAAGGTGAATATTTTGCTTGGGTTTCTCAAGGTCAAAACAGATTTGAATTTTCTTCAGAAGCATATACAGCATGGTCTAGTTATTCTCCTGCTCCTGGTTGCGATGGATACAACAAGCACCTGGCAACCAGAATTGGTTTCTTCTATTGTTCCGAAGGCGGCAACACTAGTAGAGGTATGACGAAGAGAAGAGATAGTGATGCTGTTTATTTGAGAACTGGTTTAGATAAACCAGAAAATGGCGGAGAAGAAAATTACCACACCGCAATGAACAAAGGTTATTGTATTTCTAATTACAATGGCGCACAAAATAATAATGCTTGGATTTTCCAATATTACCAAGATGTTATTCGTTTTGCTGATGGAACTTTAACTTACCGTAAAGGTATTCCAGGTGCTTCCTCTGGAACTGGTCAAGAAGGTGGCGATGCGATGGGAGCTGGTATTCCACCAAGAACATATATGACTTATGCTGGCGGTCAGCAAACTGCTATGGGAACCCTTACTTATGGCAACACAACAGGATATTCAAACTACAATGGTTCAGGTCTCACAGATGGATCTGGAGCTACTGGTGGTATCGGAACTTACTAATAACTAACTATGGAACGTCTTTACTTTTTAACAAAAGATACAACATTATTTCCTATAATCTATGATATACAAGTCATAAGATCAGTATTGGATTGGTATTGTATTTGTATATCAAAACCACAAGAAGAAACTTTTAAATCTTCGGTCAAGGGAAAATATTATGCGATAGATCCGTTGGTTGGATCTCAAGGATTTCTTACATTTGCTGATATTAGAAGTGATATTAAAGTATTAAAACAAACTTATGATGATGGATCTATTGGTATTCAATCAGAAGGCATTGCTATTGCCACTTTGTCAAGTTACGGTGATCAAGTAGTAAGTGCCGAAAAAATTAAAATTCCAATGACTGCCGAAAGAACTAGAGCAGTTATGGATGCTATGATTTTGCTAGCAAAAGCAGTGATTGAAGAAGAGTATGATAGAAGATTTATGTTATTGGATACTTCTTCTCACATGGAATCTTTAACTTTTGAACTTCAATATGAGGAAGCAAAAGCATACAAAGAAAATCCAAACGCAGATATTACTTTATTGAAAGCTTTATCCGAAGCAAAAGAACTTTCTATTGATGTAATGGTTGACAAAGTTTTAAACGCAAGAAATATTTTTAAACAATCAGTTACTGAGTTGTTTAAATCAATGGCTGAACTAAAAGGAAAATTCAAAAATGCCATTTCTATACGAGACCTAAATAGATTATATGAGGATTATTTTGCTATTGGTATGCCAGAAACTCAAGCAATTGAAGAAGGTAGAGTAGTAGATTTTAAAAGAGTAACCCCCATATTGCCTGGATTTAAATTTTAATTTTTTGAATTATTATGCTAACTAAAGATCAGATATTGGCAAATGCCATTCAGTTTGCTACTGGGCAAACTGATTACCAAAATGAACATTTTGTAATGAATTCTCATGTTACAAAATATCGTCAGATCAGACAAGCACTTTTGGAAATTGAGAACAGGCATCATGGTATTCGCAAAATTAAATTAGATGGTCGTAGAGACGAGATAAAAATTAAGGCACTGCAAAGAGATCTTGAATCATGTGAGGATGAATTAGAAGCAGAGTTAATCCGTATTGATATTGAAGATATGGAATCTGATATAGAAATTAGAAATAGAAAAGTAGCAAGAGCAGAGCAAGAAATGGATGCGTTTGTAAAACGTGTTCAAGATAATGTAGGAAACGAAGAAGATATCCACAGATATTTTGACCAAGATCCAGAAGAAGAAAAGAAATACTGGATTGCTCGTATGGGTAAACAAGCTGCTATGGATATTCTTTCGTTTGGAAGAATCAGCACGGGTAATCTAGATTCTATTTCAATGCTTCCAGAAGAAGAACAACTACAAGTTCTTTCAATTGGATTTCAATATTCAAATCTTCTTGGCGGACAACTTGCCAAAATTGAAGGAACTATTAAAACTCATACTCAAGAACTTCTTAGTAATACAACAGATCTTCGCCTTCCAACTTTTGATGGCATTGAAGATAACATGGAATTTAAACTAATAAATTCACTCAAGGAAATTATAGAACAGAAAAAATTATCTGGATCATGATATCATGGAAAACTTTTGGAATTATTCTGCCAACGAAAAAAAGGTAGAACTGAATAACGTTCACAACACTTTTGGAACTCCATTATTTGAAAGCACAATAATAGTTTCAAATATTGACGAGATCAAAGAAGATTTGTATAAAAAATATTCTTTACTTGATGAATCTAGTGAGATTTTAATTTCAGATGGATCTGTCTTATCTCCTAAAAATTTATCAGATGATGAAAAAAATGTAACGGTAAGAGATAGAATATCTTATTACAGTGAATCTGATTTACACAAGCAAGATATCTACAAAGAACTAACATCAGAAATTATTAACATCTCTAAAAAAGTTTTTGATATTTACGAATATGTAAATATCACTCCAAAAATATCTTCAATGTGGGGTAATGTTTTAGGAACAGGTGGATACATCCACAGTCATTCCCACAGCAATTCTATGTTTTCTGGAGTTTGGTATCCAGATGATCCACCACAAACAGAAAAGGGTTCTTTGTCAAACCATATTAAATTTATAGAACCTAATAGAATAAAGTTTTTTTATATGCCACAGATTCGCCAAAAGAACATGTATAACTCTGGTGAAATTTTCATCAAACCAAGAAAAGGAATGTGTTTAATATTTCCTTCGTGGCTTGAACATGATACCATAAGGAACGAAAATTTAATTGATAAAAGGTATAGTATCAGTTTTAATATTTTTCCACAAGGAACATTAGGTTATCCAAATTCATTAAATTATCTTGAAATATGAGCACCATTGAAATATTTCCACGAGTAATTGGAAGATACAAATTAGAAAATTCAAAACACATCAATTTAAAAAATCAATGCACTGAGTTGCTTTCTAGTATTGAAGAACAGTACACCAAAAGAAATGCCGAGAATTCTAATCTTACTCATTATTATAATACATCAAATCAAAATTTATTATCACTAGAAAAATTTAAATGGTTTGAAAAATGGTTGGAAGAAAAATCAATAGATTACATTGAAAATACTTTAGGGTATTATTTGAAAGGTGGTGTGATTATCACTGACTGCTGGATGAACAATTGTAACTCAGGTGGAGAACAGTTTTATCACACCCATTCAAATTCATATATTTCAGGAACATACTATGTTAATTTCATAAAAGGTTTACATTCTCCATTGAGTTTTAAAAATAAAGATTTTAATCCAGAAAATTCTTGCCTTCAGTATTTTGAAATTCCATTATATGAGTCAACAAAATACAATACATCTGGAGCTATAATTGATCATGATGAGGGAGATTTGCTTTTGTGGCAATCTAACATGTCTCATGGTTATACTCAAAATAATCAAGACAACAGAATTTCAATATCATTTAATGTGATGCCTAGATATTTAAATAACAAATCATATAGTTTTAGGATTGAGCGTGATGAAACTAATTGAGATAGACGAGATTGAAAAGGTATGTCAAGTCAATACAGATTCTAAATTAGAAAAAGTTATTTACGACAATATTTCTTTTAACATCATTCGTAATTTTTTAAAATATCCAGAAGAGTATAAAAATCTTTTACAACTATTTCCAGCTACAAGAGATTCAACTTATTCACCTGGATACAGACAAGATATTCCACCATGGGCAGCAAAATTTATTACAAATTATGTAAGAGAATTTATACCAAATTGGTTACCAGAAAGAATTTCTTGTAATATTTACAATGGAAATATGCTGATGAAACAGCATTCAAATCTACCACATTCAGATCCTTTCCATGCGGTATGGAATTTATGGTTAAATGAAAATTGTGTTGGTGGAACTGCTTTCTGGTTACATAAAGGAAAGCGGCATGTTGATGAATTATCAAAAGAAGAATATAGTTATCTGTTCAACAATCCATTATCTTCAAGTGAGTATGAACCATGGAAAAATTTTAAAGGAAATCAAGATTGGGAATTATCATGTATAGCACCAATGGAATACAACACCATGTTATTCTATAACGGTGGATTTTTTCACTCGCCATGGATTCAAGAAAGTTGGTATTTGGATGAGTATAGATATAGTATGGTTGGCATGGGAGATTTTGAAAATGTTTAGTTTACCAATTAATCCAAAAATAGATGAAAATTTTGCTAATAATATTCTTATTCCTTTTCTGAAGAAGCACAAGGAATATATCTTTGACCTTTACTTCACCTGTCGTATGCCTCCTTTTATACAGGATGCTATGGGTGATGTATTTGAAGATGACTTAAGACAGACAACATTTAATGCTCTCTACATTTCAAAACAAACTGGCATTCCTTTGTCTGCTACATTTAACAATCCTTATGTCAGACCAACGCAAGAAAATTTAGATCTATTCATTAACAACTTTAGGTATATCTANGAANCTGGTGTTAGNACAGTGACGCTTCCTCATACCTCTTGGATGCTCACTGGTCAGATTCAAAAAGAGATGCCTGAACTTTATGTCAAGAATACTATTCTACATGAAGTCACGAAAGCAAATGATATTGTATCTCTCGCTAAGGCAGGATTTAATTACATCAATCTTGATAGAGATTTGATGAGAGACCAGGACCAACTCAGGCGTCTCAAAGAAGCAAAGGATTATTGTGCTTCTATTGGTAAACCAGTCAAGTTCTCTATGCTTGCCAATGAAGGATGTTGGGGTGGATGCCCTATCATGCCAGAGCATTACCACTATAATAACACAAGAGAAAATCACGAACCACCATACTTTGGTAATATTATCAGTAGAGTATCATGTTCTAAATGGGAACAACAAGATAGCTCTGTTGTATTNAAATCTTCCAATCTTCCACCATGGAAAAAAGATTGGGAAGAGATGTTTGATTTGGGCATTGATGTTTTCAAACTACATGGTAGAGAAAGTGTCATGCGTCTCAAAGAGAGTATGGATATTATTCATCGTTGGGCAAATGATGAGGAACTATTATTCCCAGAACTCAATAATTATATTGAAGATAAAAGTTTAAAAGAGAGACCGATTGACATCTGGAGAGAGAAGATCAAAACCTGTAAGTTTGATTGTTGGGATTGTAACTACTGTGAAGCAGTTATAGATGCCCACCACAAGAAACAGGATAGAGTGGTTCATCCATTGGTTACTTTAGCACTTGATGCTATTGATAGATCTGCTACTGGAGACACCAAGTTTGATCCACAAGGATTTAACATTGAAGGATTGTCTTCTGATAGAGTGAGACATTTTCTCAATCATCTATGTTCCGACACAAAGAACACATATCTGGAAATTGGATGCTATACTGGTAGCACATACTTTGCCGCCATTATGGGCAACAATATTGTGTCGTATGCTGTTGATAATTTTGCTGCTCCTATTTCTCCCGCTAGGGATGACATTGAATGGATTGGATGTAAAGATCCAAAGGCAGAACTTAATAGAAACAACATCTTGTTTGGTAGCTTAAAATCTGCTATAATAAATATTGATGTGAGACAGTTAAATGATTCTCACTTCAGTAAAAAACCAAACATAGTATTCTATGATGGGGAACACGACGATCAGCAAATAGATTGTTTGAATAACCTATTACCAAATTTACCAGATACTTTTATTTTGGTTTTAGATGATGCTAATTTTGATGGGGTTATCCGTAATGGAGAAAAATTTATAGGTATAAATAACCTACGAATACTATTTGAAAGGCAAATCATAACGCCTCAAATAGAAGATTCCACCAGTTGGTGGAATGGATTATCAATTTATGTTTTAACTAAAAAGGAGATTTGATTACCATGGCAGCAGACACCGCAACACTTAAAGAAAATTTCAAGACCCAACTTACTAATGTTGAAGGTCAACTTGCTAAACTTGAAGAAGAGTTAGCAAAGGCAAAAGAATATCGCCTCAAACTTCAAGGTGGTTTAGAAACTTTAGAACTTCTAGATCCAACTGAAGAAGCACCAGCAGCAGAAACAACACCTACAGAAGTGGTTGAATGACTTTATAAATAGGTGCTTATATCCCTACATGCTAAATACATGTAGGGATTTTTTGTAGGATTGCTACATGTCGGCATCAAAACCAGCAACTAGAGCAGAATTAAAAGATTACTGTTTACGACAGCTTGGTTCTCCTGTTTTAGAAATTAACGTTGATACTCAACAACTAGAAGACCGCATAGATGAGGCTCTTCAGTATTTTCATGAACGTCATTTTGACGGTTCAGAAAGAATGTATTTGAAACATAAAATAACTGCAGACGATGTTACTCGTTTTACAACGTCAGATGAATTGTCAAGTACAACAGCACCAGATAGTTCTACTTGGGAAAACAGAAAAAACTTTATAGAAATGCCAGACAATGTGTTTGGTATTCAAAAAGTATTTGGAGTGTCTTCTAACTTCCTCAGAAACGATTTGTTTGGTCTATCTAATCAATATTACCTTATGGATTTATTNGCCATTTCATCGGGCGGAACATTTTCATATGGTAACTTTGATATGACAAACTACTATATGATTAANCAGTATTTTGAAACCCTTGATATGGTTATTAATACTGGTGCTTTTGTGGAATATCGTTTCAACAAAAGACAAGACAGATTGTATGTTGATATAGATGTTAAACGAGTTAAAGAAGATTCTTATTTTCTAATTGATTGCTCTAGAGCAATAGATCCAGATGTGTACACGCAAATTTGGAATGACTTCTTTCTGAAGCGTTACACCACGGCTTTATTTAAACGTCAGTGGGGGCAAAATCTTATTAAATTTAATGGAGTACAATTACCTGGCGGTGTCTCACTCAATGGGCGTCAGATATTTGAAGACGCCATTAAAGAGATTGGTGATATTGAAAGTAAGATGATTTCGGATTACGAATTACCAATACTTGACATGATAGGATAATGGCAAAAAGTCAATACTTTCCACAGTATGGTGGAAGAACATCAGAGCAAACTTTAGTTCAAGATTTAGTTGACGAACAGATTAAATTGTTCGGGCAAGATGTAGTGTACGTACCAAAAACTATGTTGATTGATAAAGTTTTGAATGATGTAATTCTTTCAAAATTTGAAGACAGCGTAACTATTGAGATGATGTTAATTAATGTTGAGGGATTTGGTGGTGCTGGTGCTGTAGCGATGTCTAAGTTTGGTCTCAAACTATCTGATGAAATCACATATGCTGTATCCAAAAGACGTTGGATTAACTATGTTGAAACTGANATTGATACAAGAGTTCCTAATAGACCGAACGAAGGTGACTTACTTTATGTGCCGATGACAAAAAATTTATATGAAATAAAGTTTGTAGAAAGAGAAACTCCATTCTATCAATTAGGAAAAAATTATATCTTTTCGCTATCATGTGAATTGATTGAGAATGCTGATACTTACTTTGATACTGGTAATTCGGATATTGATACACTTACTCAGGAAGCATATGTATTCCCAGTTACAGTTAAGGTAGGTGGCAGTGGTGCGTTTGTTGTTGGAGAGGAAGTAAGGCAGACTTATATGGTTGATGGTATTCCAGTTATCACAAAAGCAACAGTTGCTGACTGGTCTCCAAGCACTCGTAAGTTACGTTTAACATATATAAATGGAGTGTTAAAGCAGAATATTGCTTTGGTGGGACAAGATACAGCAGCTTCATGGATAGTTGATACCTTCTCCACAATTGATTTTGATATTGATAATTATGATAATGATCAAAACAAAGTTATAGAAACACAATCAGACACCATTATTGATTTCACAGAAGGAAATCCATTTGGTGAATTTGGAAATATGGGGGTATTCTAATGTTAGGGAATAGATTTTATCACGAAATTATTAAAAAAAATGTGAAAGCATTTGGAACAATCTTCAACAATATACAAATTGAGAAGAAAGATCCAGATACTGGTGCAGTCATTCGGCAAGAAAAAGTTGCTTTGGCATATGGTCCTAAGTCAAAATTTCTTGCTCGGTTAGATCAAGACCCAGATACTGAGCGCAAAGTATCTATTACTATGCCACGTATCTCATTTGAGATGACTGGTATTACTTATGACCCATCCAGAAAAACTTCACCTATTCAGAAGTATCTAAAGAAAGATGACGCTGATAGCGTAAAGGTTCAGTATATGCCAGTGCCATATAATTTGGCATTTGAACTGGGTATTCTTTCAAAGAACCAAGATGATGCATTACAAATCTTAGAGCAAATACTTCCATACTTTCAACCATCATTTACAGTATCAATTAATCTAATACCAGAAATGGATGAGAAGAAAGATCTTCCAATCATTCTAAACAATATTAATTACGAAGATGATTACGAAGATGATATGACACGCAGAAGAGCGATTACTTATACACTTGATTTTACATTAAAAACATATATGTATGGTCCTGTGCAATCAGCAGAAGTTATTCGCAAGGCAACCGTATTTGAAAGTATTGGTGATTTTCAAGAACATCGTCGTGCTGTTAGATATGATGTAACACCAAGAGCATTGACAAGTCAAGACGCAGATGGTGATATTGACAATACAGATGATCTATTATTGATGCCAGATGATGACTTCGGATTTAACGAGGGCATTACATTATTATGAGTAAATTTGAAAACAATATGGAAGAAATTTTTGACATTGACGTAACTCCTATAGAAACAAAAATTGAAATGATTAAACAAACAACTAGCGACATCTCAGTAGATGCTGATAAAGATTATAATTACACCAGAGCTAACCTTTACAATTTAATTGATAAAGCATCGGAGGCAATCAATGATGTACTTGACTTAGCAAGAGAAAGTAATCATCCAAGAGCTTACGAGGTTGCTGGTAACTTCATTAAGCAAACTGCTGATATGACTGATAAGTTGATTGACCTACAAAAGAAAATCAAAGACCTTGAGAAGACGGATAAGAAATCTGCTGCTATCAATGGTAACGTGACTAACAATATGTTTTTTGGAACAACTGCTGACCTTCAATTGTTANTGAAGAAAGGAAAAGTTGAAGAAGAATAAATAGAAAATAAACGGAAATTACTATGAGAGTTAAAATACTAGGAAGTGCAGTGACACT
>JGI25925J51416_10000260_pt1 | contig 12586 bp, 6 predicted proteins | sample LauGreFaBDMM15DN_2_FD_51416 | JGI IMG/M metagenome (IMG submission 51416) | reverse complement strand
TTCTACGAGTTGTATAGTCATAGCGAAGGACTTGATTATTGGAAGCAGTAAAGCAGCCCAATCGTCCGACACCAGTCGTTACGAAATAGGAGCTATACTGTCGAGCACCACCNCTTCCTGACGTCTTGTTCGGGAAGAACATACCAAACCAAGTCTCTGGACCGATCGACGAGGTCCAGTTATAGATAATGTACGGGTAAGCATACCCACTCGTCGATATTGATGTCGACCCGGCTGTATTTGTCGCCGTAATCGTTATAGTTCCAGTATTCCCCTGAGTACCGCTATCATAAACAGCTTTATGCGGGAGGTCGACTTCACAATATGTATCGTTTTGGACGTCAATAAAAGGGGCAATGCTCCCCCCGGAGGTATTTCCCCCCAAATTAGCGTAGCGTCCATCTGCTGGCGATGCAGACATGCTCCATGAGATGCCTGTTCCGCCACTTAGCTGTGAAAGTTGAACAAGAGATTGCCCTGAAGAGTATGTATTCACGTTGAATGGTGATGATGTGATGCGTGTAAGCGTGGGCTTGATATTTGCTATAATGCTGAATGACGCATCGCCAGTTCCGCTTGGATTTGTCGCCCTGATTGTAACTGAATCTGATACAATTATAAACTGTCCTATGCTTATGTCGCCGCTTGACGAATTGATCGAGATACCGACTGGTCCAGAAACAACCGACCACGAGACTGGGCCGGCCGCACCCGAGTTACTTAGAGTTGCGGTTACAAATGTGGAACCAGCTGTGGTATCGAGATTATTAAAGTTTGCGATCCCGTTCACGGTCGGTGCGACATAATAGGTTGCCGATGCATTGAATGACGCGTCACCGTTTCCGGCTGCATTCGACGCTCTGACTGTAACTGACGTCGAATTGAAACTTGAACCCTGTGCTATGCTTATCGCACCGGATGACGAATTGATCGAGATACCGGCTGGTCCCGAAACAATCGACCACGTGACTGTGCCGGCCGCACCCGAGTTACTTAGAGTCGCAGTTACAAAGGTGGACGCATTTATACTATCGAGAGCGTAGTTTCCGATCCCGTTTACAGTAGGTGCGACATAATAGTATGCCGCGACACTGAATGCGTTCGTAGACGTAGACCCGCCTATATTTGTCGCCGTGACGATGATATTCGTCGCAGCCAACGACGTCGTTTGTGCGATACGCACAGTCACGCTCGTATCTGATGGATTGATCAGCGTTATGGATCCCGGTACAGATGATATGCTCCATGTGATCCCTGTGCCACCACTTGTCTGTGAAACCGTAAATGTTTGAGCCGACGTCGTCGTATCGAGATTTTGAGTTCCGGGTGTTGTCACGACGGGCTTCTTATTACCCGCGACAGAAAACGTCACACTCGACCCTGCTGGTAAAAATTCATTCTTCCCCGTGACTGTAAGACTTGTCGATCCAAATGTGCTATTTGCTGCGACGGCAATGACATACTGACTACTGGTACTGCTCGAGAATGAAACACCTGCAGGGAAGTTTGTGGGCGTGATCCATGTGACGACCGGGCCTGCGTTGTTTGTCACGGTTATCGACTGGGCAGTCGTCGTGTCAAAGATGAAATTTCCCGGATTCGCGAGTGATGGTGGGTTCCCCGCATATACAGCGAATGATGTCTGAACGGATACACCGGCGCCGTTCGTACCAAACACCGTGATTGATTGTCCCGGAGTTGTAATGATTGTATTCTGTGCGATCGAAAAGAGAAGATTATCACCAGAGGTACCGTACGTGATTCCAGATGCTTGAAGTGTTCCTGCGCTGGGCGACGTGCTATATGTGATTTGGTTCGCAGATATACTTCTCGATTGAGGGAGAGTAAATGTCGCGACACCCGCGCTCGTGTTTGTATATTGCGTGTCGAGTTGCGTAAAAATAGCGATGAGCGGGGCAAACAACGTGAATGACGTCGTGCCAGATGTCATGTTGGCGCGATTTTTAGCACTGACCGACACGGATGTACCGTCTGAAATAAACGTACCAGCCGGGATTGTCGCGACCAGCTGGGTATCCGACTCCGAAAAGCTCACGCCCCCGATTCCAGTGTATGTCCATATGATTGGATCTGTGTTTGCAGCCGCAACAGTTTGCGGAATCGTAATAGTTTTCTGTGTAGATGACGTGTCGAGAATGATCTTACCTGACACGGGTGCTGGACTCGGGGTTCCGAGTGCAGGCGTCTCGGGTGTAAACACATCGTACGAGATTGTCGTTGATACCTTCCCGGCTGGATTGGTTGCGTAGTGTGATCGAGCAAATACAGACGCAGCCGGACGTAACACGGCCGTCGTACCAATCGTAAATTCGAGAAGCGCGTTTGTTTCGGTCGTGAGTGTGACGCCGGCCGGAAGACTTCCCGTGCCGGACCACGTGATTGTTCCCGTGTCTGACGCAGTCTGTGCTATAGACACAGTCTTTGCCGATGCCGTGTCGACGTAGACGCGCGAACCGACAATCACGCCGGTCGATGTCGGTCCAGTGATGACTGGCGGTGTCGGTGTTGTCACGGTGAACGATCGCGTGTTTGAAATATTCACAGGGTTGGTGGCCTGAATCGTGAATGTCGTCACGGTAAAGTATATCGCCTGTGCGATCGTGAGAACTCCGGACGATGAGTTGATGGTAACTCCGACCCTCGACGTCGTGTACGACCATACAAGCGTTCCCGTGAGCGATGCCGTGTTTGTGAACGTGAATGTCTGAGCCCCGGACGACACGTCTATATTTTGACCGGACGCGGGTGTTACCGTGTCAATCACCGGCGGAGCTGGTGTCGTGATGTTCATCACCATCGTACCAAACTTGTTGACTGCATTTGTCGCCTTGATGGTGAATACTGTCGCGGTAAAATATGTCGCCTGATCGATTGTCAAAAGACCGTTCGAATTGATCGCAACACCAGAAGTTATCGGCGTGTATGACCACGTCACCGTCCCGACGAGCGGCGTCGACTGGTTAAACTGGATCGTTCGACTCTGGGTTGTCACCTCGAGAGTTTGGGGTGATACGGTGGGCGACGTGACAGTCGGAACTGCCGGTGTCGTCACGGAAACAATACGCTGGGTGGTCACGCTCGCCGCATTCGTCGCCTTGATTGTGAATGACGTCGCCGTGAAATACGTGTACTGAGCGATCGCGAAATCTCCTGTTCCCGAGTTGATGGTAACACCTGCTGTGAGTGGTGTGTATGCCCATACGACTGTTCCCGCGAGNCCTGAATTTGTGAGTGCGAATGTGAGTGTCTGTGAGCCATCTGACACGTCGATAACCTGTGGAGTTGACGGGGTGACTGTGTTAATGGCAGGGGGTGCAGGGGTCGTCACGATGAACGTCGTCGAGCCAAAAGCACCGGCCGAGTTGGTCGCAATCACTTTCAAAACAGTCGCGGCAAAGTATGACGTGGCGGCGATCGTGACGAGACCCGACGACGAGTTGATTGACACGCCCGCAGGTACGGCGGTGTTGTCACCTTGTGTGATGGTCCAATAGACCGGGACGGCGTCCGACTTGGATTGTGTTGCCGTAATGCTCGTGTATGCCGCGGTCGACACATCGAGAATACGTGACGATGGGGTGACGATATTCACCACCGGGAGACGCGGCACAAAGACGTCGAACGTTGTTGGCACGGTGGACGAGTACCCCGTGTTTATGTTTGTCGCCGTGACTGAGAATGCCGTGTTTGGCCAGACGACGCCCGTGGAGACCGTCTGGAGCGGAACCGTGAATGTGATGAGTCCATCCGTAGCCACCTGTGACATGCCACTCCCGCTCGGGAATGGCGATGGCGTGACAGTCCATGCAATCGGACCCGTATACGCCGTATTGACTTGTTGCGTAACTGCAAACGTTTTCAGAATGGTCGACGTATCGAGTACCTGGTTGGCGAGATTGGTCAGAGTGGGTCGGACCGCCGACGCAATGTCAAATTGAATGGTCGACGTCAAACCTCCGACCGACCGTGCGGTAAAAACAAACTGTTGACGCGTCAGGTACGAATTTGCATTGAACGTAAAGATTGTGTTCGAATCGTTCTGCGTCGTGATGCTGATTCCGGCTGGGTACGACGAAGGTGTGATGGTCCACGTGACTGGACCTGTATACGTCGGATCGTAAATCTGGGCCACCGTGAGAGTTTGTTGCGTCGTCGTGTCGATCAACTGGGGATCACCCGGTCCTTGGAGTTCGACGAGCGTCGACGCGCCAACATCGAAGCTTCGTGTAGCGACAAACCCACTTGTGGCCGTCGCCGTGAATACGAATGGTTGGTAGGGAAGGACGCTTCCTTGTAGCAAAAGAAGAGTGATTCCGAAATCAGTGGTTGATTGAACAGAAACACCTGCTGGGTAACTCGACGGTGTAACGGTCCACACGATCGTTCCGGTTCGGGAACTCTGTTGATCGACCGCGAATGTTTGATTCACTGATGTCGTGTTGATAATGAGTTCACCAGTCCCGTTTGTGGGGTCAGAAAGCGTTGGCGGTGTACCGGCGCCCAGCGTAAACGAGGCTGCTGTTTGAATTTCGATGCTGTTCGTCGCAGTCACGACAAACGTCTGACTTGTGATCACCGTACCGCGCGCAACCTGGAACGTGATCAGACCGTTCGTCGACGTGACAAAGATGAGACCGGTCGGCAATGTGTACGACCATGTAATTCCTCCCGAATAGGTAACACTCGGTGCTTGAACCGTAATGGTAAACTGTCTGAGAGCAGTCGATGTGTTGAGCAGCTGATTTGTAAACCCCAACACAGGCTTGACGGCTGCACCCACGATGAACGAAATCGACGTTGCGACACCGCCGATGTTTGTCGCCGTGACCGTGATGGTTTGCTGCGCAATCACTGCATTCTGAGCCACCGTGAATGTCGCCCCTTGATTGGTCGCCGTGACACTCAGCCCCGCCGGGAAAATAGGTGGGTAGTACGACCATGTGATCCCTCCCGTGAGTGCGTTCGTAACACTCTGTGGAACGAGAAACGTCGACGAGTTTGTCGAGTCGATGGCGTTTACGGTGCCGACAGCCAATACGGGCTTCACTCCAGATCCGTACGTGAACGACGCGAATGTCGGTGTTTTGAGACCGTTTGTTGCCGTGACTGTAAGTGTCCGAGTCGGGACGACGGCGTTCTGAGCCACCGTGAACGTGAGTCCGGCGTCGCTACTGGACAGAAATGTCACGCTGGCTGGTAAATTCGTGTATGCCCATGTCACGCCTCCTGTACCGCTCGCCGTTTGTAGAACAGTAAACGACCCTGGATCGGATGTATCAAACGCGACATTTGGTGTCTCGAGAATTGCTCGCGACGCCGCGAGAAGGTTCAGACTTCGCGTACCGCCACCGCCGTTTCCAGATCCAGTGACGACCATGTTTTGATTATTAATAAATGTACCCGTCGCGATCGAAAATGACGCACCAAGTTGTGTCGAACCGGTAAACGACACGCCTGCCGGGAGGGGGGTTTTGAATGTCCAGACGACTGAACCTACTGCTAGCCCACGGTTCGATTGTGGGATTGTGAAGGATGCACCGGTCGTCGTATCAATCTGGATCGTCAGTGATGGATACTTGGCCCGAAGGTAGTTTTCGACCGAAAGCATTTCAGTCGCAGTGAGCAGACGGTTATAAATGAGAACCTCTGCGACGGCCCAATCGCTATACTCGGTTGTCGCCGCGCCAAAGTTGAGGCCGATACGAGTTGGGTACCCGGGCGAACCGGCCGTTCCACTCGTGAAATCGACACTCTGTGCCCGATAAAGATTTCTCTGATCGGATGAAATGACCCAGTTGTACCCGTAGAGGTCCGTCGGTGCGGTGATGTACCCGTTATGGAACGCGACACCCGCCTTTCCATCATAAAACCCAGACGCCCAATTTTCAGTGACACCCTGGAAAATACGTTTCTTGGCGCCGTTGTTATACTTGGCCAAGTGGATGAACGTATAGTTGGCCGTCGTTCCGAGCGCCGGAAACTTGAGCCCGTCACTGGTACTGCCATAAAGAAGCCCATTGGTCGTATCGTACGTAATCACGCCCCGAACGTCACCCGGTGATGTGTTGTTCCCGTTGCCCGATTTATCAGACCATATATTCGTTGTACCGTTCCAACTCCCCGGATCGTATTGGGCAACGAGACCGTTCGTGACGCCAAGTTCCACGAAAGAGTTGGTTGCCGGAAGGATTGCACCTGATCCAGAGCTAATATCGAACGTTGCCGCAGTCGTTGTGGAATTTTCAAGCGTAGCTCGGACAGTCATGTTTGACAGATTATTTANAAANCCTCNAAACGCCGTGAATGTGATTCCCGAATCGTCCGACGATCTAAATGAAACACCCGACCCATTCCTCGCTGGGAGACCTGTATATGTCCACGAGACACCTGTTACTGGGGTGAGCGCCGCGAGCGAGATTGTAAAGGACGCCTGGCCACCTAGGGCATTGACAAACAACACCATCTCTATTACATCATCGAGAAATGTTTCTTACAGAAGAGTCCATGCGTCGCACTGAATTGACACTGTCGCCCTTCGAGCGTGTGTGCAGTGCATTTTGGTCCCTCCCTTTTTGCAGCCGCTGCGCGTTTTGTCTTCACGCTGGTCGAGTCTGCATTCTTCGGCGTCACGTACTCAGTCACTTTTGTCGATGGTCGGGAGGCGTTGAGTTTTAGCGTCGACTCCTTGAACTTGGCGATCGAGGCGGCAAGCTTGTCGTCCATTGTGTGCGTGAAAGTTGACACGGGGTCATGCGACTGGTCAAGACAAAACCTGGTTTTTGATTCCAAGGACCGAAGGTCCTTGACCTCCCTACCCAAGGACGAAGCCCTTGCCCTTGATCTTCTTGTAGAAGGCCATGTAGTACTCGCCCGACTCGGGTGGATCGCGCTCTACGACCGAGTCGTCGTCATAGTACCGCCAGACCCCCTTGTGTTTGACATAGGCTGCGTAGTGACCACCGACATAGTGTCCGTAGTGTACCACGAGACCAAAGAGCGAATTGTTGTTGAACGTATGCGGTACGTTGACCATGTACTTGGCATCGTACTGACTAAAGGACACGATCACTATAGATGGCCATCTGGAGATGAACGTGCGTGTGACAGCCGCGTTATACTCTTGACCGGCATCGTCAATGTAGCCCGAAAACGCCTCGTAACTTCCGCGCCTCTTCAGAAGCTCGTCGAGAGGTAGGTTTTGCTCCCACGGTGTGACGACGACCGTCGTAATGTCCTGATCCTTTCTCGAAACCCCTTTTGGGTATGTCACCTCCTGGGTATCCGTCCCGTTGAATATCGACTGTACAAAACCAACCCCGAGCGCACCTTCGAATGTGTCAATCAGAGAGAGAACAACCTCCTGAACATCGTGCGGCCGAAGATTGGCGAACGACGTGTACTTGCGCGTGAACGCCTGGTGGAACGCACGTGGATTCGGCTGAAGATCCTTGCGCCACATGTTCTTGATGAGACTCGAGTACTCCCGGGTCACTTCACACGGTCCTTCATAGGGTGTGTGAAGCAAACGGTTCGTGAGATCGGGAACGTGAGACAGACACTGAATCGCCGCATTGAAGTAGCACGTGTTTCCGAGATTTGCGAGACCTTTCGGCATATAGAGAGGAGGTGCACTGTATCTCTAACTCGAAACATGGAGGCATTCTTTGACCACTGGGAGCAGCTCATTCGCAACCAAAAGCCCAATCGTGAGATTGAGATTCGCTTCGGCAAGCTCAACCGCGGATCGTTTGACACGAACGTCGGGAAGGAGACGTACGACAAGGTGGTTCGGCGCCTCCACAAGTATGAAGGCTGGGAGAGCGTCGAAGAGTCTGACGCGAGCAAGTTTTACTATGACGGGAATCGTCGCGTGACGTACGACAATGCCAAGGGGGATATCACCGAGTGCGTCATCAAGAAGCGCGTGCTCGTCGATGACGTGTCCCTGAAAGGTGAGCTCTTTGACGTTCGGCTCGGCGTGTCGACCGAGACGCCCTGTCCTCACGTCGAGGAGGAGGAGTACACGAAAGTGCGCAACACGAAGCGAGTTTCGTTTCTGCGCAAGGATCTTCGGATCGACGTGACGGCCGTATCCGGGGATCCCGATGACCCCGACTCGGAGAATGAGACGGAGTATCAGATTGAGCTCGAGCTTTTGCGCATTCCGGAGACGCGCCACGAGCTGTTCAACATGGTCTACAAGGTGTTTGACGTGCTCAAGATTGCCCAGTAGCGCGCTCAGGCGTTCGGGAACATCTTCTTGCCACGCATGGTGTTGTACCAGTTCTTAGCCTTGATCGTCGTGTAGTTGTTTCCAAGGTACGCGCGCGCGACTGCTTCCCGCTCTTCTTTTGGCAAGGTACTGAATACGCGTTTCTTCCCACCACGTACGATGCGCTGGTTCAACGGGTCGTTGCTGAATGTGTAGGTACGTCCGTTTACTGTTACGTTTGCTGCACGGACTGGCGATGCTGACTTTACGGTCGCGCGGCTCTTTATCCGCTCGAAAAGGACCGCCTTGGTCATTTTATTCGTCGCACCTGCATTCCCGACGTTGCGCGCCACAGCGACAAGTTGAGCGGTTGTCAATTTTTTGTACGACTTGCCGTTGACCTTGTTGTTCTGGACACTATGGGTGTTGGATCCTCCACCCATGTTTGGTGATCCATTGTTGTTCCGGCCGAAGATGTTGCGGCGGACGTGCTCAGGCATGTTCACGCCAGCCTCGCTGTACCTCTTCCGGGCCGTCACGTAGCCCGCCTTGAGATCCTTGGGCAGCTTGTAAAAGTGGGGCTGCTTTCCAGGTCCCGGTGCGACGTAGTAGCCATTCTTCGCGGCGTTCCAATTGGCAGCGCGATTCGCCCCCTTGGACGCGCCGTAAAACACAAATGCACCGCCGAGCATGTTCTTTAAGTACTGTGGCATGTTGATGCCCGCCTTTTCGTACGCCTTGACAATCTTGGTCGCCGAAAGGGACATGTTCCCCTTGGTGTTGTACAAGCGNGGTACGCCATTTGGCCCGGGACGCACGTACTGACCTGGACCAGGCACGTGATTGTACCCATTGACGCGTGCGTGACGCACATTGAGCTTATTTCCAGCCGCCTTGGACGCCTTTTCAGTCTTTGTGAGCGTCGGTGCACCCCACCCACCTGCAAAGCTCCCGGCAACTCGGCGTCCCGTGCTGTTCAGATGGGATTCACGCTTGAAAATGTCGGCGTGAGCGACCGTCTTGTTGAAAATCTCGGCAACCACCTTTTGAGCTTCGACCGGCTTTGACGCTCCAAACACCTGAATGAGCCCTGACATGTAAATCATCAGCGTCATCGCCGGCGACTTCCACTTGATCTGAATGCGGGTGGAAAGTTCGGGTTCATAAATCACGGTTCCTTTCTTATCGAAATCGGTGACAAATGTCTCATAAAACTTGTTCAAGTTCATACGCCGATTCACCTTGAGTCGCGCGTCAAATTTGGTCACCTTGGCAATGTTTGCCGTGCGTGCAATTCCAGGCATGAGACGCTCGAGCTGTTGGGCGACACGACCCGTCGCATTCGCTGACGTAATCTGGACTGTTCCACCTGCATGGATCACCGCAAAGCCTGCAGTTGTTTTCAGGTACCAGTGCTTCACATTGTCGACGTTGCCGAGGATGCTCGTCTTTGTGACGCGCGCAATCGCTGGCTCGTTGAGAAGTCGGCGGCCCTCGATACTGATAAAGCCGGCTGGAAGGTGCGCCGGGAGGTGAAACCGTGAAAACGGGATTGTGAATGACACGGTACGACCCGTGATTTCAACTTGTGAGAGCGTAAAGTCTGAACCAGTGTACATCGTACCGACTGTGGTACCGCCGGTGCGACGTGCCCCGAGAACCTTTTTTATACGGGCGATTGCGTTTGCCCGTGCTGGCGAGCTCATATACTACTGTGCAATATTTTTAAGTGTCAAATGAAGGGCGAAGCCCTTCTTCTTGCGATTCGCTTCGCCCTTTCTCCTTGACTTTTACACATCCTGTGCCATGTCAGTCATCACACAGTCGAGACCGTAAATGACAGGCTGTGCCGTGAGTGCCTGACCCCTGTACGAGCACGTGTTGTTCCGAACCTCAATATCACGTGACGAGAATGGCCCGGCGTACGTGTCTGGATTGAAGCGACACCGACCAAGCAGATTCTCCGTACAGTGCTGGTTGAACATCTGGACGAAGATCTTCTGGGGCACAAAGTGCTCCGGTCCGTAGACCACCTTCTCGGACGACAGAAAGTGCTGGAGCGGATTCGTCAGCTTGGCCACCTCATTCTGAACCGACTTGAAGTACTCGGGCAACACGTTCCAAATATCCTCACCGTTGTGACGCTGTGAATACTCGAGGTAGGCCCGGATACACTTGCACAGAATGGCTGGAATTTCACCCTCGAGCTTCTCATCCAGCTTTGGATCGGCGCGAGCCACCTGCTTGCCAAAGTTCCACGTCACGAGACGACGAAGCACCGACCCCGAGTTGTCGCGGTAGCCGGGCACCTCGTTACCAGCCAAGATGCCCGGGACGTTCCAGGTCATGCTCAGCGCCTTTTCATTCTTGCGTGCAATCGACACATCCTCACCGGACACCATCGACTGAAACTCCGCCTGCTCGAGCGCAAGATCACCCTTCACCTCTGGCGAGATGAACATGAAGCCGTCGTGGATCGACCACAGACCAAACTTCTTCTCAATGTTGTTTGACAGCGTACGCACATCCTCATTGTCGTAAAACTTCTTGCACACCTTGGTGATGATGGTCGACTTGCCNGATCGGGCGATACCCTTCAAGAAGGGAATCACCTGCCACGAGTCNAGATCGCCCGTGTCGAAACACAGACGTCCGACAAAGACGTANAGCCAACGGCACACCTCCTCTGAAAACTTTTGGTAACTCATGACCGAGTGCATAAATGGTGTCGGAATGTCGTACCAGTCCTCGAGTTCCGGGTAGTGATCGAAGGGCAAGTCAAAGTATTTGCAGCTCACGATTGTCGGGTCGAGTGACTGGCAATCCGGCTTGTCATACTCGTAAAACCGCGACGTGTACTTTTCATGGGTGGCATCCCACTCCTTGCCGATGAAGATGCCGTTCGAAAACGACCATACATACCTGTTCTTCTTGATTTCTGGAAACTGCATGTCGCGACAGTTGCTCATGTGCGTGATGGTATCCTTGACGATCGACCCCTTGCTCGTCAGGTTGCGCCACATGTCATACTTATCCTCCTTTTGCGTGTAGAAATAGACAAACTCCTTAATTTCCATCAGAGGCTTCCACGCCTTGGTCTGATGTCCATCGGCCGTCTCAATCTGCTTGCAACACTGCCCCTTGTACCGACGCATCCTCATCACGTACGCCTTGTGCAAGAGGTACAAGAGCAAACACTGAAACGGGCTCGGCTGGTTGTCTTCATCAGCCTCGTCGATCGTCTTACAACGAAACATTGACAACTCGACATCATCCGTCACGGGTGCGATACACGTGGGATGATTGATGCGCTCGAACGAACGCACGTACCTGAAGATAATCTCGTACGCATCGTCAGCCGTCTCGATGAGACGCATCATGCGAAACGAGATTCGAAACTCGTCACCGTTGACGTCGTGAGTGGGTCGGTCCTTGAGACCCAGCTCGCTTGAACGATGGTACAGCTCGGAGAAGAGGTTTACGAGACGACGCTTTTGTTCTAGGATTCGCTCTAGGTCGACATTTTGTGGCATGCCGTTTGCGTCAAGTTCGTCATCACGAAAGAACTGGCGAAACCCATTTGTGAGCGGTGCGAATCGATCACCCTTACAGGTTAACCCCATCTTTTCCTCGAGTTGCCCGATGAACTGTTCAAGGCGGTCTGGCGTCAGACTCGTCACCTCGGACCGAAGAACCTCCATACGTATTTCCTGTGCATGTTCGCGTGTCTGTTCCCGATCGATCGTATGTACTTGCTCCATGGTGACATAGCGCAACATATTCTTATCAGGTCTTCTTGGCCGCCACCAGAGCCTGCTTGATACGTACCGTTTTGGTCGAGTATATGTGGTGACCCTTATCCCGTTTGGCCGCAGTCCGCTTCTTCTCACGCAAACTCTGTGGCGGATCCATTACTCAACGCGCGTCTATTTTCTCTAGCTAGAGGTAGATGGCCGGTGGGATCTTTCCAGGAGCTCCCTTCAAGTTCAACATCAAGTGTATCATCTTTTCGCTCGCAATCGCAGGAGGCTATTGGTACCTGCCACCCAAGAACTTTTGGGTCCTCTTTTTTCTGATTTGGTTCCCGTATATCGCGCTCGCATGGTATGATTACTCGTACAACTGTCGGGACAAGCTCGGCCCGACGGTTGTACCGTTTGGACGGTACTTTTGGCTCCCCTTTAAGCCACAGGGCTATAAGGATGAGTTTAACAAGATGGCTGATCAGCAGATCCAGGTGATGAACAAGGTTGATCACCTTGTCGGCTGGACGGCTCTCATCAGTCTCCTCGTGTTTTACTTTCGCAAGAAGCTCTAGGCGGGCGCAGCGGTGTACACAGGCGCCACCGGCTT
>JGI25925J51416_10000242_pt1 | contig 12961 bp, 13 predicted proteins | sample LauGreFaBDMM15DN_2_FD_51416 | JGI IMG/M metagenome (IMG submission 51416) | reverse complement strand
ACGACCTCTGGGTTTAAGTGGCCAGCAAGCATGGAGCCAAAGCCCATAGATAGATCAAGCATCTTTCGACCATCAACATCGGTTACCCAAGCACCTTTGGCAGATACAACTGAGATTGGATATGGATCAAATGATTGAAAGGTTGAGTGAGCACCTAATGGAATACTGCTTAACGCTAACTGATGCTCAAGACCTGAACTAAGTAATCTGCTTTTATATAAATCTAATTGTTGTTGTAAAAGCTTNTCTAATCTAACGCTATCTAGTGGTTTTGAATGTGCAGGTACCGCACGGAAGGTTTGAGGATGGTGCGTTTGGGTTTTCATTGCAGGTTGGAACAGTAAATGGGTTCAGATAGAACCAGAATTTAGGGCCACACTCCTTGCTAATTTTAATACACCGTCAGTTTAGCAGGGAGATTATTTAAATCAACTATGCGCGTTTCATGTGTAAATTAACACACAAAATAGGGTTATTTTGGCGTTTTATTACTTTTTGTAATACTAAGATTTTTAAAATTGGTTAAATTTTAGTAAAAAAGTATTTGTTAGAGCAGGTAGCATCTACACATGATACGTGAGCGAGTTGACCTATCCGCAGCTCAGATTGAGCATTTAAAAAGTTTAGTAACTGGATTGGTATCAACAAATGAAACTGTACTTGATCAACATGGGCGAGATGAATCTGCAATCCCACCAGTTAGACCTTCAGCTGTTGTCATGCCACAAAGTACCGAAGAGGTTTCTAAAGTTTTAGCTTATTGCAATGCTGAAAGGATTCCAGTTGTTGCATTTGGTGCGGGCTCATCCCTTGAAGGCCATGTTTTGCCTCTATTTGGTGGCATATCACTTGATTTAACGCAGATGAATAAGATTATTGAGATCAGGCCAGATGATCTATTGGTGAGAGTTCAGCCAGGCGTGCACAGAGTTGCGTTAAATGAAAAAATATCTAGCTCTGGTTTATTTTTCTCCGTAGATCCTGGCGCTGATGCGACCTTAGGTGGCATGGCTGCTACTGGAGCAGCTGGAACGACCACTGTTCGATACGGATCAATGCGCGATAATGTTTTAGCGCTAACTGCGGTTATGGCAGATGGCACAGTATTTAAGACTGGGCGAGAGACTAGAAAATTATCAGCTGGCTATGACCTAACTAGATTACTAGTTGGCTCAGAGGGTACGCTGGCAATAATTACCGAGTTAACTCTTCGAGTATTTGGCATTCCAGAGAAGATGGCTGCTGCGATAGTTCGCTTTGAAACTCTAGCTGATGGTGTGACCGCTGCAACTGCAATAGTTAGATCTGGTATATCAATTGCAAGATGTGAATTTTTAGATGCTAAGTGCATAAAGAATGTTAATTCTCATGATGGGCTAAATTTGACTGAGGTACCAACTTTATTCTTTGAATTCCATGGCTCACCCGCTGGAGTAGCAGAGGATGCAGCATCTGTGAAAAGTATTGTGGAGGAGTTTGGCGGATCAGAGTTTGAATGGACCACAGATGAAGGTGCTCGCCGTAAATTATGGCAAGCCCGTCATAATGCTTATTGGGCCGGTATTGCAGCAAATCCAGGAAAGCGCGCAGTCAGTACAGATGCAGCTGTGCCACTTTCAAAACTTTCAGATGCGGTAACTGTTGCAGATCAAATACTTGCTAAACATCCATATCCATATTCAATTTTGGGACATGTTGCAGATGCAAACTTTCACTGCTTTATAGTCACCGATCCAGCAAAGCCAGAAGAGTTAGAGGATGTTCGTCACATTACTCATGAGATCACAATGAAGATGATCGAAATGGGTGGCACCTGCACCGGTGAACATGGAATAGGCTCAGGGAAAATTCAGGCTTTAGTTGCAGAAACTGGCGCTCCAGCGGTTAATATTATGAAATCAATAAAGCAAACATTGGATCCAAATAACATTTTAAATCCAGGAAAGGTTTTTAACTAATGAGTCTTGCAGTATGGCAGGTAACAATTGCAGCCCTCCTTGCAGTATTAGCCTTTGACCTAGCCTTAGCGGTTATTAGAAGAAACAAAGAGACCTCTATTAAAGAGGCTGCGGCCTGGACATTTTTTTATGTAAGTGCAGCAATTGCCTTTGGATACTCACTTGGAGTTTGGAACACAACCCAAGCACGTGGTGAGTTTTTTGCTGGCTGGATTACTGAGTACTCACTTTCGGTAGATAATCTATTTATATTTATATTAATTCTTGCCCGATTTAAAGTAGATAAAACAAAGCAACAATTGGTTTTATTAGTTGGAATTATTATGGCTTTAGTTTTGCGCGGTATCTTTATTGCATTAGGTAGCGCTGCGATTTCAAGATTTTCTTGGGTGTTTTATATATTTGGTGCATTCCTTCTCTTTACCGCATACAAACTAATAAGTGAAGCAGATGAAAAGGAGTGGAAGGAAGGAAAACTAATAACTTGGTTTAGAAAAAAGGGTGCATCTCCTTTAACTATTGTTTTAGTTGCAATTGCCTTTACTGACTTAATTTTCGCCCTTGATTCAATTCCGGCAATTTTTGGGTTAACTAAGGATCCTTATATAGTTTTCACAGCTAACGCCTTTGCACTTATGGGACTTCGACAGCTCTACTTTTTGCTAGGCGGGCTGATGAATAAATTAATTTACTTAACACAAGGATTAGCAATAATTCTTGGATTTATTGGAGTCAAGTTGATAATCGAGGCGATTCACGGTGGTGGTACCCACAAAATTCTTGGTGTTGAAATCCCAGAAATTTCAACTCAATTCTCGCTAATAGTCATTGTTGGAACTTTGATCATTACAACTATTGCAAGTCTGTTCGTTAGTTCTAAATCAAAGGTGGCAGAATAGCCCTCATGATTGAGGGCTCAAATAAGATTCAGGTTTTCGAACCACATCGCTCATCTCTGCCACCCCTTAAGCCATATATTTCTGAGTTCTGGCGCAGGCGGGAGTTTGCAACAGAGCTTTCAAAATTCTCTGACAAAGCAGAGTATTTGGAGTCAAAGTTAGGAAAAGTTTGGCTAGTTTTAAATCCATTATTTTTAGCNGTGATCTACTACNTACTTGTAACNATNATTCAAGGTAGATCAACACAGACAAATTCATTTACGATTCTCTGTCATATTNTGATNGGNTTATTCACTTTTTACTTNGCACAAAACTGTATCTTGCTAGGTGCCCAATCAATTACCTCTGGCGGGCGGCTNATCTTAAATCAGGCNTTCCCAAGATCACTNCTTCCCTTATCTAGCGCAATTAGTGCTGCNCGGCAGTTTCTNCCAACTTTGCCGGTATATATATTAATTGTTCTCATCGGTAAATTAGTTTTTAACGATGAAGCTCTTCCAGGNCTNACCTGGAATTACCTTCTTATTCCATTTATATTTATNTTATTAGCGCTTACAAGTTTTGGGCTTTCACTTTTATTTGCAACAATGAATGTTTACTTCCGAGATACAACTAAATTACTTTCATACATAATGCGGATTTGGCTTTACGCATCCCCNGTGCTTTGGCAGCCAGATATGCTCACTGGTTGGTATCGGATTATTCTNTACTTAAATCCACTAGGTCCAATACTTTCTGCTAACTCAAGAATTTGGATTGATGGGCTGACCCCAACAGCCCCGCAATTACTTGCTTGCTCATTTTGGGCATTTGGTTCTATTTTGCTAGGTGGTTACTTCTTTATTTCTAGGGAGCGTGATTTTGCAATCCACATCTAATCAAAAGTTTGTNTTGCCAGAGAATCTGGCAATNCGTATTGAGAATCTCTCAATTAGCTACAAAATAAATGTTGAGTCAAAGAAAACATTAAAGAANGCGCTAATGAGAGCAAGTCGGGGTGAGCGGATTAGAACAAGAACTGTGGAGGCGGTTAAAAATTTAACTCTTGATATTGCCCATGGTTCAGTAGTAGGAATTGTTGGCGCAAATGGCGCAGGTAAATCAACGCTGATGAGATCAATCGCTGGAATCTTGCCACCAACTACTGGACGAATTGCAGTAAATGGTCGGATATCGACCTTGCTAGCTTTAGGTGTTGGTTTTAACCAAGCATTATCTGGTCGAGATAATATTATTTTAGGTGGCTTAGCAGCTGGTATGAGTAGGGCAGAGATAGATAGTCAAACTGATGCAATTGCACAATTTGCTGATCTACCTGAAGGTTTTATTGATATGCCAGTTCGCACCTATAGCAATGGTATGTATAGCCGAGTTGCATTTTCAGTAGCAGTAAATATGACACCAGATATCCTGTTATTAGATGAGGCTCTCTCTGCTGGTGATGCAGCTTTTAAAGAAAAATCATTTAATCGAATGCGCCAACTCTGTGCAGAGGCAAGAACTATTTTAATTGTTTCGCACGCACTCTCTTCAGTAAATGAACTTTGTGATCAAGCAATCTGGTTGCATAAAGGACAAATGCTGGCGAGTGGAAAACCTGAAGATATTACCGAGCAATACTTAAAGTTCTTAAATGTTGGTAAATTACCCTCTAGTTATGAAGATTTATAAGGGTAATACAAAAAATACTACAGTAATAACTGCAGCTAAAGCTGCTGCTTTAAGCAGAATAATAATTGCGGTTTTCCGATCTGCCCTACGGTCTTCAACTGATGAAACTCTTGAAATTTTTCCAAGCCTTTCGAAATTAAATGTTCCAGCAAGGCCATAAGCTAAACAAAACTTACTTCTAGATTGCACAAACCCTACTGAAAAAATCATTGCCGGAATAAAGATAGAAAATCTAACTGATCGACCTTGATCTGCCGCTAAAATGCCAATTACTGAAGATATTGTTAAAAACAAACCAAATAATGCCACTATCTGCCTACTTCTAATTTCATCCTTGCCAAGATTGCAGGTACCTGGAATATATTGATTACTCATTTAAGCATCTTCTCGCTCTTCATCATCGCGCCAAACTTCATACTCATCATTTTCGGAGCGAGCAAGCCAATTAAATAAAGCTTTGATGGCACCAAATAAAAGCGCAACAGCTGTAAGGGCTGTAGATAACCGCTTAATTACTTTAAACATAGGCTAAATCTACTATAACTAAGCTCTTATTGTTACTAATTACTTTCTGCTGCGAGTTTAGTGATGGCATCTTCATNCAGGCGAAANACAGTCCACTGATCCATGGCCTGTGCGCCAAGAGATTTATAGAAATCAATTGCTGGCTTATTCCAATCAAGTACCCACCATTGAAATCTTGGGTAGCCTCGTTCAACACAAATCTGTGCCAACCTAATCAGTAACGCCTTACCGTGACCTGCGCCACGATACTTTGGATCAACAAATAGATCCTCTAGATAGATCCCATGCTTGCCCAGCCAGGTTGAGTAATTCAAATGCCAAATAGCAATTCCGGTAATCTCATCACCTAATTGCGAAAGTTCGCAGTAAACCTGAGGGTTTTCACAAAAGAGTGATCTCTCAAGATCTGCTAAGGATAAAACAACTTCAGCTGGTGCCTTCTCATACTCAGCAAGTGCATGGATATAGCGAAAGATCTCTGGTAAATCAGCTGGGATAGCAGAGCGGATAGTTACTGACATTTATAGTATTTTTGCCGCAGTAAATGCAAATTGAATATCAGCCCAAAGATCATTCACATCTTCAATACCTACTGAGAAACGAATTAAATTCTCTGGAATGGTATGGCTCTCAGTTGCCCATCTGCGCCTGCGCTCCCAAATAGATTCCACACCGCCAAGTGATGTGGCATTGGTTATTAACTTTGAAAAATCACACATTTGATCGATCTGCGCAGTAGTTGCTTTAACCTCAAATGAGATCATCGCACCAAAGCCCTTCATAAATGATTTGGCACGCTCATGGTAAGGATCTGCAGTAAGTCCGGGATAGCGAACCTTTGAAACTCTGGGATCTTTTACCAACCGATTTGCCAACTCCATAGCATTTTCCTGCGACCGCTGCATACGAAGTGCAAAGGTGCGCAAACCTCGAAGTGCTAACCATGCCTCAAATGGTCCAGCAATTGCTCCGCCATAACGCCGGGCTTGTTCTAATCTGCCATAAAGTNCNTTGTCATTTGTACTAACTGAACCAAGTAATAAATCACTGTGGCCAGAAAGATATTTAGTAACTGAGTGCAAAGTNATNTCGGCGCCAAGGGCTAATGGGTTTTGAATCATTGGCGTAGCTAGCGTGTTGTCTACTGCTACCCAACAACCTGCNGCTTTGCCAGCTGCGATGACTTTTGGTAAATCTACAACTTCAATTGCTGGATTAGTTGGTGATTCTAGATAAAGCATCTGCGCCCCAGGTAACACAGCAAGAACTGCATCAGTATTAGCTAAATCAACAAATCTAACCTCTAGTCTCTTAGCTTCATGCATCTTCTTAAGCATGGTGGTAGTTCCTTGATAACCATTATGAGCTGCAATAATTACTGCAGACTCTGGTAGTAAGGAAAAAGCTGAACTAATAGCAGCCATGCCAGATGAAAATATTAAAGTTTGGCCACCCTCAAGAACTGAGATTGCATCCTCTAACGCACTCCATGTTTCATTGCCATATCTGGCATAACCAATTGGTCCACCTTCATGAAAAGTTGAATTAAGTGCGATTGGTGGATTAAGCGCCCCATCAGGTTTTTTCTCAGGCCTGCCTGCTGCTACAACCTTGGTCTCAGTTGCTAACTTATTCCAATCNTGCTCCTGATTCATAGGTGAGAGCCTAACGGATTTACTTTAAAGTGGNGGGGCGGGGCAAAGTTAGGAAATTTAGATTACTTTTTTGGCTCAAGGATTAGCGCTACAGAGTTAATACACCAGCGCTCATCAGTTGGNACAGCGTAACCCTCACCNGTAAAGACATGGCCCAGGTGTGAACCACAAGCCGCACACCTTACCTCTGTTCTTACTCTAGGAAATAATGATCGGTCCTCAATTAGCTCAACTGCATCTTGAGCTGTTGGTTGATAAAAAGATGGCCAACCACAGCCGGAGTGAAACTTAGTATCTGATCTAAAAAGCTCAGCGGTACAAGCTTTGCATTTATAAACACCAATACTTTCACTATCNGTATATTCACCAGTAAATGCTGCTTCAGTATCTGATTTACGTAGTACATCAAAAGAGAGTCGATCAACTCGCCCTTTTAATTCAGCCTCATCAATTTTTACTTTATATGGCTNACCNTTTGAATTAATTGGTGTTATTTCATTCATGGCTGAGAGTAATTAATGGGTAGGCAACTCCAGTTGAAGAATGACAATCATATCCATTTGGATTTTTTGCTAAATACTTTTGGTGATACTCCTCAGCAAGCCAGTAGGTAATACCGGAGGCGGGTGAGATATCGGTGACAATTTCACCTATACCTTGTGTACTTAACTCTTTCTGATAAATATCCTTACTTGCTAATGCTTGAGTCAATTGCTCAGTAGAGGTTGTAAATATTGCTGAGCGGTACTGTGTGCCGATATCTCCACCTTGCTGATTTAGTGAGGTTGGATCATGCATAATCCAAAACTCAGCAAGTAACCTCTCATAAGTTATAACTGTTGGATCATAAATAACCTCAACTATTTCAGCGTGATTAGTTTTACCAGTGCAGACCTGTTCATATGTTGGATCTGATTTATTTCCACCCATATAACCAACTGATGTTGAGATAACACCATCTAACTGCCAAAACCTTCGCTCTGCGCCCCAGAAACATCCAGTTGCAAAGTATGCGGCTCGGCTCATCGGCTAATTCTCTCCTATAACTTAGGGGTTGTGCAATAAAAAAAGATGCAAAGGGTTGTTATATATGCAACTGATAACCTTTGATATGCGGCTGTTAATTCAGCCCCCGTAGCTCAGGGGATAGAGCACCGCCCTCCGGAGGCGGGTGCGCAGGTTCGAATCCTGCCGGGGGCACTTAATNCTCTCAATTTGTGATCTAGGTCTTTAACTTCATAGCAAAATATCCTTGTTTATTATTTAGTTTGAGTAGATAATANCGGCATAGATTATTGCTTTTTAAAAATATATCTGATTTCTATCTTATCTAAGGAGATGATTGCCCTATGGATTGGCGACATGAGGCTGCTTGTCGCGAAGAAGATCCAGAGGTTTTCTTTCCAGTTGGCAACACCGGGCCTGCATTAGCTCAAATCGAAGAGGCAAAAAAGATCTGTCAACGTTGCCCAGTTAAAGAACCTTGCCTTGCATGGGCACTTGAAAGTGGCCAAGATGCTGGTGTTTGGGGTGGATTATCTGAAGATGAACGGCGGGCAATGAAACGTAGAGCTGCTCGTAACCGTGCGCGCCAAGCAGAAAACCAAGTAACCTTTAATTAACTGAAAAAGATACCTCGGCTTTAGTCATTTGACCGCTGCGGAATAATTTAATACCACCATTTAACTCATTCTTAGTTAGGGTATTTGCGATCTGTAATCCTAAGTTTGCGGCCTGTTCAAGATTAAAACCATCTGGTAATCCAGCTCCATTATCGTTAATAGTTATGGCATAGGAGTTATTCGTTTTAATAATCTCAACCTCTAATAAATCACCAATCTCAGCTAAACCATGTTCGAGTGCATTATGAATTAACTCTGTAATAACTAATGAGAGCGCGGTTGCAGTTTTTGAGTCAAATGAGCCAAACTCACCAGTTTTCACAAACTTAATCTTGCGTGGATTTAGATCCATTGCATTTTTAATAATTTGTGTGAAAACTTGATCAAACTCAACTGATTCAGTTGATTGATTAGAAAGAGTCTCATGGACTAAAGCGATGGAGGCAACCCTGCGAACAGCTTCTGATAATGCNGCACTTGCTATTGGATCCTCAACTCTTCTAGATTGAAGCCGCAATAATGCAGAGACAGTTTGTAGGTTATTTTTTACTCGATGATGAATCTCTTTAATTGTGGCATCTTTAGTAACTAGAGCACGATCTCTATTTCGCAGTTCAGTTACATTGTGAAGTAAAACAATGGCACCTACCCGATCCTCTCCTTTAGTTAGTGGAATTACTAGTAAATCAATTACCCCACCAGTGCCTTCATACTCAGCACGGCGCAATTGCTTGCCACTTAATAAGGTTTGCCAGGATTCATCGGTTGGCTGATTATCACCCTTACCTAATGAGGCAAATACTTCACCTAAATTTTTTTGTTCGATTTCACTTTGAAAACCAACCCTGCTTAGTGCAGATCTAGCATTTGGNCTAGCAAAAAAGATTATTCCATTAATATCTAATCTGATTAAGCCATCACCNACTCGCGGTGCTGATTCTGAACTATAAATGCTATTTCTGATTGGAAAATTTCCCTCTGCGATCATCTGAAATATATTATGAGCAATCTCGCGATAGTTTAATTCAAGTTTAGAAGGCATGCGCATTAAGTCAGAGTTACGATGACGGGAAATTACTGCCAAAGTTTTACTNCCAAAAATTACTGGAATACTCTCCTCTTTAATCATAATCTCACCAACTAACTCTGGTTGAGCATCTCGTACTATTTCACTATCTGATAATGCTTGATCAATTCTTGGGCGCTGGCCCCANTTAATTGTTGAGCCGATTAGATCATTACTAAACACGGTGGCGGCAGTAGTTGGTCTAATTTGTGCAATCGCTATATAGCCATCTGGCCAAGACTTATCATTTTTACGAATTGGTAGCCATAAAACTAAATCTGCAAATGATAGATCAGCAATAAGTCGCCACTCAGCGACGAGCTCAGCAAGGTGCTCAGCCTCACTGGGTGTTAATTTTGAGTTATCGTTAATTAACTCTAAGAGAGTGGCCATGGGCTAATGGTAGAGGTATTACTGCGTTAGCTCCTTACCAATTTTTTCCATCTGCGCTTTGAAGGAGTGATGGATCTGTACTGAACTAAATCTTCTTTAAGATTGTCCGTGGCATCTCTTATATTTCTTGCCAGAGCCACATGGACATGGAGCATTCTTTGAAGTGCCACCGGCAGGGGTTGATTCAATTTCAGCAGCTGAATACTGTAGAGCGGCAACTGGTGCTGGTGTAGGAGTTAAGCCCTTTGCACCAACCTCTTGCCCTTCAACCTGAACCTCAGCAGTAAATAAGAAGCTAACTAACTCCTCCTTAATTGCATCCATCATCGCTGTAAATAAGTCATAGCCTTCGCGCTGGTACTCAACTAATGGATCACGTTGTGCCATAGCACGAAGCCCAATTCCCTCTTGCAGATAATCCATCTCATACAGGTGCTCACGCCACTTACGATCTAGAACTGAGAGTAAAATTTTTCTCTCTAACTCGCGCATTACAACCGGAGATAAATCACTCTCTCGCTTTTGATATGCAGCATTTGCATCAGCTAATACTCGGTCAAGCAATAACTCAGCATCGAGCGCAGAGCTACCACCAATCTCATTAAGAAGTTGATCTGCGGTAAATGAGATTGGAAATAGTACCTTTAGCGCTTTCCAAAGTGTCGTTAGATCCCAATCCTCAGATACTCCTGATGCAGTTGCTGCATCAATATATGCCGCAATAGTTTCATTTAAAAACTGGCTAACTAGGTCCTTAATATCGGCACCCTCTAATACCTCACGGCGCTCTGAATAAACTACCTCGCGTTGCTTATTCATTACATCGTCGTACTTCAAAACATTTTTACGCATTTCAAAGTTCAATGATTCAACCTGTGTCTGTGCTGACTTAATTGCATTACTAACAATCTTTGATTCAAGTGGAGTCTCCTCCGGCATACCGGCTGCTCCTAAGAAACGCTCAACTAATCCAGAGTTAAACCTACGCATAAGTTCATCTTGCAGTGATAGATAAAACCTTGACTCACCTGGATCACCTTGTCGACCAGAACGACCACGTAACTGATTATCAATTCGTCGAGACTCGTGTCGCTCAGTTCCTAATACATAAAGACCACCAAGTGATACAACTATTTCGTGTGATTTCTCAACCGCAGCCTTTTGTTTTGCAATTTCAGCTGGCCAAGCTTTTTCATACTGCTCAGGTGTCTCCGCTGGATTTAATCCTTGGCGCTGTAATTCAAAATCAGCCATAAATTCAGGATTTCCGCCAAGCATGATGTCAGTTCCACGCCCTGCCATATTGGTAGCAACAGTTACTGCGCCAACACTTCCAGCACGGGCAATGATTGATGCTTCTCGCTCATGTTGTTTAGCATTTAATACTTCATGCGCAATACCATTTTTCTTTAGAATGGCAGATAGCTCCTCAGATTTTTCAACACTGACTGTACCTACTAGCACTGGTTGCCCTTTTTTATGCCGTTCCACTATGTCTTGAGCGACAGCGGTGAATTTTCCACTTTCAGATTTGTATATTAAATCTGATTGATCAATACGCACCATACTTTTATTGGTAGGAATTGGAATCACTCCTAGCTTATAAATCTGCATAAACTCAGATGCCTCTGTCATAGCGGTACCAGTCATTCCGCCTAGTTTTTTATAGAGCCGGAAGTAATTTTGTAAAGTGATAGTGGCAAGGGTTTGATTCTCATCTTGAATCTCAATTCGCTCTTTAGCTTCAAGTGCTTGGTGTAGGCCCTCGCTATAACGGCGGCCAGCTAGCATACGACCGGTGTGCTCATCAACAATTAATAACTCACCATTCATTACTACATAATCTTTATCTCTTTTAAATAGCTCTTTAGCCCGAATCGCATTGTTTAAGTAGCCAATCATTGGGGTATTTACCGCTTCATAAAGATTTTCAATACCCAGCGCCTCTTCGACTCTAGTTACACCTGGATCTAAAATGCTTACAGTTCGCTTTTTCTCATCTACCTCATAATGATTGTCACGAATTAGTTTTCCAACAATATTTGCAAACTCCATATACCACTTAGTTGCTTTGTCAGCTGGCCCAGAGATAATCAATGGTGTTCTTGCTTCATCAATTAAAATAGAGTCAACCTCATCGACAATTGCAAAGTTATGTTCACGTTGTACGCAATCTGATAATGACCAAGCCATATTATCTCGTAGGTAATCAAAACCAAACTCATTATTTGTACCATAAGTAATATCTGCTGCGTAAGCTTCGCGTCGTTCAGCTGGTGACATGCTGGAAAGAATTACGCCAACTCTTAGTCCTAGGAAGCGGTGAACTCGACCCATCCATTCACTATCACGCTCTGCAAGGTAATCATTAACCGTAACAATGTGTACTCCTTTACCAGTTAAGGCATTTAAATATGCTGGCAGAGTTGAAACTAAAGTCTTTCCTTCACCAGTTCGCATCTCTGCAATATTTCCTTTGTGCAGTGCTGCTCCACCCATTAACTGAACATCGTAATGTCGCTGCCCTAATGTTCGCTTTGCAGCTTCTCTAACTACTGCGAATGCTTCTGGTAAAACTGACTCTAAACTCTCTCCTGAAATTCGATCTTTAAATTGTTCTGTCTTATTTCGAAGTCCCTGATCATCTAAAGAAAGAATTTCACTTTCAAACTTATTTATTTGCTGCGCAATTTTTGCTAATTCTTTAACTGCCTTACCCTCGCCAGCTCGTAAAATCTTGTCTAGTAAACTCACAAGGATCCTCCGCTGGTGGCTAAAATTTGATTGGTTTGAATATCTAGAGGGTTATCGTATTAGAGAATTACGCCCCACCGCACACGCAGTAGTAACGGCGCTAACGGCGATTTCAGCGGCCTTTAAGGCTCTAATACCCTCTTGGATTGAAGAGCCGGTAGTTATTAGGTCATCTATCAAAATTACTTCTCCCTGTGGAATGAGTGAGTTTTTAACTAAATAGGCACCTTTATATCAAAAGTAAGTCATCCTCTTGAGTAATTTTCAGCTTTGTTAATAAGTTATATCTGGCTCTAACTTAATTGGAAATGAATAAACTGCTGTGCCATAATGTTTAGGAAGTGTTAACACAAAGTGAGCACCCTGATTTGGATTTCCCCAGGCAAGTAGTTGACCTTGGTGCAACTTAGTATCTTCT
>JGI25925J51416_10000238_pt1 | contig 13121 bp, 10 predicted proteins | sample LauGreFaBDMM15DN_2_FD_51416 | JGI IMG/M metagenome (IMG submission 51416) | reverse complement strand
ATGTGCGTGAACATGCCGGTGTAAGTAGCGGGGTTGCTGCGCGGTGTGCGGCCAATGGGCGACTGGTCGACGTTGATGACCTTGTCGAAATGGTAGAGCCCCAAAATGTCTTCGTGGGCAGCGGGCTCATCGTGTGCGCGGTGAATGCTGCGCGCGGCTGCGGTGTATAAAGTTTCGTTGACCAAGGTGGATTTGCCGGAGCCCGATACACCTGTGACGCAGGTTAAAAGTCCGACAGGGAAGGCTGCCCGCACGCTTTTCAAATTGTGGCCTTGTGCCCCCACAATTTCAATAAAGTCTTTGCCTGGCGCATGGCGCTTGGTCGGCACTTCAATGGCTTTGCGGCCCGACAAATATTGACCGGTCAATGAATCGGGCGCTAATAAAATATCGGCGCAAGTACCTTGCGCCATCACGCGTCCGCCATGCACGCCAGCACCTGGCCCCATGTCAATCACATGGTCGGCAATGCGAATCATGTCTTCGTCGTGCTCGACCACNANCACACTGTTGCCAATGTCGCGCAAATGTTTCAGAGTGCCAATGAGGCGATCGTTGTCGCGTTGGTGNAGACCAATGCTGGGCTCGTCCAANACGTACATCACACCAGTGAGGCCCGAGCCAATTTGGCTGGCCAAGCGAATGCGTTGTGATTCACCGCCTGAGAGTGTGTCGGCACTTCGATCAAGGCTTAAATAGTTCAGGCCCACATCGTTCAAGAACTTCAAGCGCGAGCCAATTTCGTGCACCACTTTATCGGCAATCTCGGCCTTTGCACCATGCAGTTTCAAGCTTTGAAAATAGGTTTGGGCTTCGCCTAAAGTGACATGGTTCACTTCATAAATGGCGCGCGCTTGCGTACCCTCGCCGATTCGCACATGGCGGGCTTCGCGGCGCAAACGCGTGCCCTTGCAATCTGCACAAGCATGGTGACTGCGCATGCGCGCCAAGTCTTCTCGGACCACACTGGAATCGGTTTCTTTGTAGCGCCGAGTGAGGTTGGGAATGATGCCTTCGAAGGGGTGCTTTTTGGAAACCTTCTTGCCCTTGGAGGCGCCCGATTCCATGATGTAACTGAACTTGATGTCTTCTTCGCCTGAGCCCCACAAAATGCTTTGGCGCACTGCGTCTGGCAGAGATTCAAAAGGTGCTTCTACATCAAACGCGTAATGTTTGGCCAAGCTCTCGAGCATGCTGAAGTAAAAACCATTGCGCCTGTCCCAGCCCTTGATGGCGCCACTGGCCAAGCTCAAACTGGGGAAGGCCACCACGCGGTCAATGTCAAACACTTCGGTGGTGCCCAGGCCATCGCACGTGGTGCAAGCGCCCATGGGCGAGTTGAAGGAGAACAAGCGCGGTTCGAGTTCGGCAATAGAGTAATGACACACAGGGCAGGCAAACTTGGCATTGAACATGTGTTCTTTGCTCGTGTCCATTTCAACGGCAATAGCATGCTGTTCTGCCAGCCTTAAGGCGGCTTCAAAACTTTCGGCAATGCGCTGACGCAGTGCATCGCGCGCGGGCGCTTCTGCTTCGTGGCGAATTTTGAGGCGATCGACCACCACATCGATGTCATGCTTTTCAGTTTTCTTCAAAGTGGGCAAATCTTCCACTTCATAAGTTTGCCCATTGATGCGAAAGCGCACATAACCCAGCGCTTGCATTTGCTCAAAAACTTTTTCAAACTCGCCTTTGCGTTCGCGCGCAATGGGCGCGACGATCATGAGCCGCGTGTCTTCGGGCAACTCCAAAACAGCATCGACCATTTGACTCACGGTTTGCGCTTGAAGCGCCAAGTTGTGGTCAGGGCAATAAGGTGTGCCCGCGCGTGCAAACAGCAGGCGCAAATAGTCGTGAATTTCGGTCACGGTGCCCACGGTAGAGCGCGGGTTGTGGCTGGTGGCTTTTTGTTCGATGGAGATGGCGGGCGACAGGCCCTCAATCAAATCGACATCGGGCTTGTCCATCAGTTGCAAAAACTGACGCGCATAAGCCGACAAGCTTTCGACATAACGGCGTTGACCCTCGGCATACAAGGTGTCAAAGGCCAAGCTCGATTTGCCTGAACCGCTGAGGCCGGTGATCACCACCAGTTGGTTGCGCGGAATATCGAGGTCGATGTTTTTAAGGTTGTGCGTGCGGGCGCCTCGAACGCTGATGTGCGTTTGGCGCAAGGCGCTGGCCAAATAGGCACCCTCTGCAGGGTTTTCGTCTGTCATGAGGCCCGCTTCGCGCCGCGCTGCTGCCAAAGCGGCTTCTAACAGGCGAACTTTTTCCCTGGCAGCTTCCAGTTCAGTGAGACTTGCGGGGGCGTTGGGTGCGTTCAAAATCGAGGTGTCAGACAAAACCCTCGATTATCGCTAAAGAAGCCAAGTCTGTCGTTGGCAGACTTAAAAAACTGCGTGATCGCCGCGTTCTAAGGACGTTTTGCCGCTCACCAAGGCTTGGTAGCAGTCCCAAAGGGTTTCTTGGCCTGTAGAAGGCGTGGCGTTGGCATCGTAGCGGCCTTGGGTTTCATCCCAGACCAACATCGATTCGGTGGCGTAGTAGCGTCCAATGCGGGCCAATTCGGCTTTGTTGGCCAAAGGCGGAATGAGGTGGCCCAACATGGACAAAGCGCCAATGATGACGTCCATCATTTTGACCGGCACATGGCTGTACTTGGGCGGTTTGCCAAACAATGAAAACAAGTATTCCCCTTGCTGCAAGGGTGTGATGGCAGGGCCTGGGCCGCCAATGGGCAAAATTCGATTGTGCAACGCAGGGTCTGTCACGCATTGCGCCAAGTAGTTGCCCAGATCTGGGTCGCTGATGGGTTTGCAAGCCGTCAGTTGGCCATCTCCAAACAATAAAAAGGGTTTGCCTTTGCGAACCCGTTCAATTTGGCCGCACAGCGATTTGAAAAATGCGGTGGGCCTGACGATGGCATAGCGCATGCCCGATTTCACCAAAGCGTCTTCGAAAGCCAGTTTGGCATGCTGAAAGGTGAGCAAAGGTTTTTGCACGCAAATGGCCGACAGCAACACAAAGTGTTTCACACCTGAGGCCTGCGCCACCTTCAAGGCCAACATGTGTGCTGCATGGTCAATGGCCCAAGCATCTTTGGGGTTGCCGGTGCGAGAGGCCAAACAAGACATGAGGGTGTCAAAGTGCTCGCCTGCAAAACCATCTTGGGTCAGAGAATTTAAATCGGTCACATCGCCTGTGCGAAAAATGGCGCCGGGCAGTTTGGCCTCCCAATCTTGCAAGGTGAGTTTGCCATTCACGCCTGCCTTAGCGCGAATGAAGCACACCACCTCGTGGCCTTCGCGCAGCAAAGATTTGACGGCGGCTTGACCAATGGTGCCCGTGGCTCCCAACACCAAGACACGTTGTCTTGCCAGCGCATTCAATAGCGCGTCAGTAGTCATCTCTTTTGGCTTTGGCGCGTGCGCGCAAATCAGCCCCGTGGGCTAAGCCCGCCGTGATTAAAAACAAAGCCATGCCAGGCCAGAATCCAGGTGTAAGTGCACAGCGCAACGCCAGCATGAGTGACAAGCCCGAAAGGATGGTCAACAAAACATCTTGAACCACCAAGCCGCGCCCTGTGATTTGGTGAAAGGCCCACAAGGCGACAGTTTCTAAAACAATGAAGCCAATGGCAATGTCAACCACCCAAGGTGATTGATAAAGTTCTGCCAGGTTCACACTTTCGCTAAGCCCAACAAGTGCGCCATGTCTTTGAAGAAAATCTTCACGTGTGCCATTGGTTTTTTGCGCACCAATTTTTTATTCATGTACGACTCAAACGTGAGTTGCTGCACATCGCGGTCTTCGCAAATTTTGACAAAGCGTTCGCGCCGCTTTTCGCTGCTGTACCAAAACCATTGCATGATGCCCAGCACCGTAAACACCGTGCCATGCTCTTTCATGAATTGCTTGCGTGCCATTTGCAAATTCTTGGCATCGCCTGTGTGCAATACTTTTTCAACTGCATAGGCTGCCAATTCACCGCTGTACATGGCGTAGTAAATGCCCTCGCCTGATGCAGGTGCCACCACACCCGCTGCATCACCGGCCAACACCACATCGCGGTTGTTGTCCCATTTCTTCAAAGGCTTCATGGGCAAGGGTGCGCCCTCGCGCCTGAGCACTTCGCTGTCGCCCAGACCCGATGCATTGCGCAATTCGCCAACGGCATTGCGCAGTGAAAAACCTTTGTCGGCACTGCCTGTGCCAATGCTCAAGGTATCGCCGTGGGGAAACACCCAACCGTAAAAGTCAGGTGACAACTTGCCTTGGTAATACACATCGCAGCGTGTGTCGTCATACCCAGCAGGCTTGATGGCCGGGGCTTTCACAATCTCGTGGTACGCAAACACATATTGTGTTTCTGCAGCACCGGTCACGCCAGCATGTCTTGCCACTTGTGACTTCGCACCATCTGCACCAATGATGGTGCGCGCCTTCACCATGGCGGGTTTGCCGCCACCGCGTTGTTGGTGCTCGCGGGCTTCAAAATGCAAAATGCTGACGCCGTCTACGTCGCGCGTTAATTTTTCAAAGGTGCCAATGCGCCTCACAGCGCCTGCACTTGCGGCGCGTACACGCAGCCACTCGTCAAATTCAGACCGATCAACCATGCCCACAAAACCGTTGTCAATCGGAATATCGACGCCATGGTTGCTGGGTGCAATCATTCGCGCAGACCTTGCTTTGGCCACCAACAAATGGTCTGGAATGTCATAGTCTTTGATGAGACGAGGCGGAATGGCACCGCCGCAAGGTTTGATGCGCCCAGCCCTGTCCAGCAACAAGACCGAATGGCCTCGTTTGGCCAAGGTGTGCGCTGCAGTAGCACCTGCAGGACCACCGCCTACCACCACCACATCGAATGTTTCTATAGAGCTCATGTCATCACCTTAAGAAATTAAACCGCGCAGGGCAAAGGCACTGACCATCATGCCTGCGACAAAAAACGGCACACCAAAACCGCTGTACCAAAGAGCGCGTTGAACCACACGCGTCAAAAAATAATCCATCATCAAAAGCTGAATGCCCAGCAGGGCAGCCACAGCCAAAGCTTGCGCGGGGCAGCCCCATGCAAACAGCAAAATGATCACCACCACTTGCGGCAAGCCCATGAACCAGCAGGCCACACCCGCTGCCGATTGAACGCCCAGTTGCACGGGCAGCGAGCGCACGCCCATTTGGCGATCGCCTTGCACCGCTTTGAAGTCATTCAAAGTCATGATGCCGTGGGTGCCAACGCTGTACAAAAGTGCCAGCAGCAAGGAGCGTTTGTCGGGCATTTGGCCGCCCGCCATGACGGCGGCGCCGGTGGTCCATGCAATGCCTTCGTAGCTGATGCCGCAAGCGGCATTGCCCCACCAGCCGTTTTCTTTCAAGCGAAAAGGGGGTGCGCTGTAGGCCCAAGCTAAGAACAATCCGACCACTGCAGCGCCAAAGCCCCAGGGGCCTAGGAGGCTCGCCACACCCAAAGAAACCAAGGTCCACAGAATGGCGATGTACAGGCCCCATCGGCCTGGCATGCGACCGGAGGGAATAGGACGTTGGGGTTCGTTGATGGCATCGACATGGCGGTCAAACCAATCATTCACGGCCTGACTGGTGGCGCAAACAAAGGGGCCTGCTAACGCAACGCCAATGATGGCCAACAACCATTTGCCATCCATGGCAGCGCCGGAGGCCACAATACCGCAAGCAAACGCCCACATTGGCGGGAACCAAGTGATGGGTTTGAATAGCTCAGTGACTGCGGAGAGTTGCGGGAGGACCATAAAATGTGTTTTTACGCATGACACATGCAAGTGTCAAGTTAAATTTACACATCCTATGGTTTCCACTAAGAGCGCTGTGGGAAAAGCGCATCAGGGAAATGGAAGCAATTAAGCTTCTGTGTCGTTTTCCGGAACGTTGATGCCAAATCGGCGTAATTTGACGTACAAGCTTTGACGTGAAAGACCCAGCATTTCTGCGGCAGAAGACCGGTTGTCGCCGGTGAGTTCCAGGGCGGCTTCGATGCACATTTGCTCAATCAGGTCGGTGGTTTCGCTCACAATGTCTTTGAGCGGAACACGTCCTACCAGTTCGGTCATTTGGCCTTTTGAGCGAAACACGTCATTGTTTGATTTGGCTTCTACGCCCAAGCGCAAGCTGATGTCTCGGATGGTGAATCCCAAACAGGGTTGCTCACCACTTATGACTGACACAGCAGAAATTTCAACCTCAGTGGCAGAGCCAAGATCACCCCGCATGCGGGTTGCAAACAACCTGACAACATCGCGCTGCTTCAAATTGGACATCAGGACTTTCATGTCCACGCCTGCTCGGCCAAGCCAACGGTCAAGCGGTTCGCCTTGAACCAGTGCTTCGTTGCTGACTTGGGCCAATTGCAAAAAGGAGCGATTGGCTGAAAGGACAACGCCATTCAGGTCGGTGACAACCAATGCGTCGGGTGCACTCTCCATGACCTCTGACAACAATTGCCTTGTTTGATTGGTTGCAGACAATGCGGCGCGCGTCTGGTTTGGAATAAGGCGGATCAGGAAGTGAGCCGACTTTTCTTGACGGAAAAGTGAAACATGCGCCAATGCTTTGATGCCCCCTTGCGGCAGGGTTAAAGCGACAGGGCTTGATTGGCCGCTGGCGAGCAGTTCTGCAAACGCTTTGCTCAAGGCATTCGAACTGGCTTTGTCCAAACTGGAGGCAATGGACCAGCCCGATTTATGCAGGTCGCCGCCTAGCAACTCAAAAGCAGCAGGGTTGCTGTCTTCTAACTTTTCAGTGTCTGCATTGAGAATGAGCATGGCCTCAGAGGAAACCTGAAACAACAAGCGGTAACGTGTCTCAACGTTTTTAAGGTGCCAGTAGTCTCGCTCCATGGCGCGTTGCGCATTGAGCACTTTTTGTTGAAGTGCAGCTTGGGGACGCAGATCACGGCCAAAGGCCAATGCACGAACACGGCCATCTGTTTTGCCCGAGGGTACAGTGATGACCGAATAGGACAAAGGCAGGTCGGTGCCATTATCAGCCGATTGGTTGAGCTGACGCCACTTGGTACTCTTGTCGCTGCCCATGTCTCTGAGCAAGGCGTTGACCTTGGTCCGACTTTCCTCGGTGACTGTTTGCCCCCAAGGCTTGCCAACCCAATGCGCTCGACCAATGGTGAGCAGTTCTTGGTTGGCAAATGCGGCGTCTTCAATGAACCCATTCTCGTCCATCACGAGCACCACGTCAGAGGTGGTGGTGATTAAATTAGAAATGACATTCGCATCCAAGTGACCTAAGAGACTTTGTGCATTTCCAAATCGCCCGAGCGATTGCTCCGACGTTGTTTGAAAACTGGTGTTCATAGGGGGGGGTGCTTTAAAAGTTAAGTTGAATGGATTAGGCGTTGGCTTGAATGTACTTTTGGACCAAATCTGGCGCTAAGTTGGCATCTTGGACAAACAGGTCTGCACCGACTTGATTGACCAAGTCATGGTTGGCCGCAAAATAGGGACCACCCACAATGATGCAGAGCTTGTCAGGGCTGACTGTTTGACGAATGGCTGAAATGCAATCTTTCAGGCGGTTAAAACCTAGGCCTGTTGCCAGTGAAAATCCCACGGCATCGTAACGTTTGGCCTTGACCAAGAGGGCCGGATTGTCGGCGGCTGCAAAAGTGCCCCCATCGACGGCCCAACCATCGCGCTGGAAAAATTCGGCCACCATGGCCAAGCCCAAGGTGTGCTGGTCGCCGGGCGATGGCATGAGCAAAATAGTCAAGCCATTGGGCACGTATTGTTTGTGCAACTCACTCATGGAGGGCAAAACGTGCAAAATTTTGTGCAGTTCGGCCAAGCCAAGGGTGACCTCGGTGAAGTCGCGTTCGTCATCTTCCCAAAGCTCGCCCAATTGCCTGGCAGCAGGGGCCAACAGGTTTAAAAAGATGGATTCGATGCTCACGCCCTTGCCGCGGGCTTCATCTATCCAATCAAGGCCTTCNGCTTGGCNGCCTTCTAGCAAAAGATTGACAAAGTNNGTCACATCCGTGGGGGTGATGCTGTAGGGCAGTGTCAAGTTGGGCATGGCACATTCAGTTGGCGTGCGGTGGGCCATCATCAAACGTGGAATGATTTCATTTTGAATGGTGCGCGCCAGAACGGCCACGGTAGAGGTGGACGAGGACGCCGTGGTGGGCGCACTACCGGGCGTGCCATCAAACCGGCTGTTGGCGGGGGCGCCGAAACCGCGCCAATGCCCTGCCTCACTGTTTTCAGGGAAATGGGAGCCTTCCGCTCTTTGGCCATTGCTCTGATTTGAATTGTCCATTCTTGCCTCCTGCTTGGTGAAAGAACTTAGCCCAGCAGCGTGTTCGTTTCGTATGAATCCCCTTTTAAGCCTTGAATTGACTTTGGTCAAAGCTTATTTTTATCCTACTAAATTAGTCGGGAATTAAATCATCTGTAACTAAGTGTTTACGTCAATCTAAGTTGACAATTTCAGAAAGAGGTAATAAATTGCCTTCATGGCTGAAAAAATACCAACTTTTAGAAATGCAAGTGAAAGCGGTGTCAAGGCGCGTCGACCGCTTTACACCCCAGAAGAACGGCTGCGTCGCGACAGCACTTATTGGACTTTTGTGCAGGGCTTGTTGGCACCCATTCAGTTCTTCATATTTTTGGGTAGTCTTTATTTTGTTTTGCGTTATTTGTTGACCGGCGAGGGCTTAGACACTGCCAATGAGAGCGTGGTGGTTAAAACCTTGACGCTTTACACCATCATGATCACAGGCTGCATTTGGGAGAAGGTGGTGTTTGGGCGCTATTTGTTTGCGCCTTCCTTCTATTGGGAAGATGTTTTCAGCATGTTGGTACTTGGCCCTTCACACGGCCTATTTGTACGCCATGTACACCCAAAAATTGCAGGGTGTTGAGTTGATGTATTTGGCATTGGCTGCCTATGCCACCTATGTCGTGAACGCCGGGCAATTTATCCTTAAGTTGCGTGCAGCACGCTTGGATCAAGAAGCCAAATTGCGCGAAGCTGCTGCGGCCAAGCGCCAAGGATTTCAGGGGGTTCCCGCATGAGCGTGGTCAGCTTTCCTGTCCCTGTGAAAACAGCCGTTGGTTGCAGCGATGCACCCGTGCTGCGCGAGCGCGGACAACATGAGGTTTTCTGCGGTCTAACGGGCATTATTTGGTTGCACCGAAAAATTCAAGATGCGTTCTTCTTGGTCGTGGGTTCACGCACGTGTGCACACCTGATTCAGTCGGCAGCTGGCGTCATGATTTTTGCAGAGCCTCGTTTTGCAACGGCCATCATTGACGAACGCGATTTGGCTGGCTTGTCCGATGCCAACACAGAGCTTGATCGGGTGGTCAACCAACTGCTTGCGCGGCGTCCTGAGATCAAACTGCTGTTCTTGGTGGGCTCATGCCCATCAGAAGTCATCAAACTTGATTTATCGCGCGCAGCCTCTAGGCTTTCTGCGCAACACGCATCTTCAGTGCGCGTNNTGAATTATTCAGGCAGCGGCATCGAAACCACCTTCACCCAAGGCGAAGATGCATGTTTGGCGTCGATGGTGCCCGGCCTGCCCGCAGCCGCAGCCGATGCGGCGCAAGAGTTGGTCATTGTGGGCACGCTGGCCGATGTGGTGGAAGACCAGTTTGTACGCATCCTGAATCACATGGGCATAGAGCGTGTGCGCTTTTTCCCACCCCGCCGTGCTGACGACCAGGCGCCAATTGGACCTGGTACCCGTTTGTTGTTGGCGCAACCCTTTTTGGCGGACACCGCAAAGGCCTTGCAAGCGCGTGGCGCCAGTTTGTTGCCAGCACCTTTTCCGCTCGGCATCGAAGGCACGACGGCATGGTTGCAATCGGCCGCCACCGCATTTCAAGTTTCAAAAGAGCGCTTCGATGCCGCAGTGGCAGCGCCAACAGCCAGAGCCGCAGCTTCCTTGTCTCGTGCCAAGTTGCACTTGGAAGGCAAAAGCATTTTCTTCTTCCCTGACTCGCAACTTGAAATTCCGCTGGCGCGCTTTTTAGCTCGCGAACTGGGCATGAAATTGCTGGAAGTGGGCACGCCTTATTTGCACCGTCAACACATGGCCATGGAGTTGGCCATGTTGCCAGAAGGCACCTTCTTGTCTGAAGGTCAGCACGTTGAAAAACAACTCGATCGTTGCCGCGCTTTGCACCCCGACATGGTGGTGTGCGGCTTGGGCTTGGCCAACCCCTTGGAGTCTGAAGGCATGACCACCAAGTGGGCCATTGAGTTGGTGTTCACGCCCATTCAAGGCTTTGACCAAGCCGGTGATTTGGCCGAACTCTTCACCCGTCCTCTGGTGCGCCGCATGCGCCTAGCCGCTTAAAGGAAGCAGAGCCATGCAACTCACACTCTGGACTTACGAAGGACCTCCCCATGTGGGCGCGATGCGAATTGCCACAGCCATGGAAGGTGTGCACTACGTGTTGCATGCACCGCAAGGCGATACCTACGCAGATTTGTTGTTCACCATGATTGAGCGTTTGCAAAAGCGTCCGCCTGTGACCTACACCACGTTTCAAGCGCGTGATTTGGGGGGTGATACCGCTGAACTGTTCAAGACCGCAGCACGCGAAGCCTATGAGCGCTTCCAGCCCAAAGCCATGTTGGTGGGCTCATCGTGCACCGCCGAATTGATTCAAGACGATCCAGGTGGTTTGTGCAAGGCATTGAACTTGCCTGTGCCCGTGGTGGCTTTGGAATTGCCTTCGTATCAGCGCAAAGAAAACTGGGGCGCCTCCGAAACTTTTTACCAATTGGTTCGCAACTTGGCCTTGCCTGCCGATCAAATTGAGAAGACACAAAGTAGCAAACCACGTTGCAATATTTTAGGCCCTGCTGCCTTGGGATTTAGACACCGTGACGACCTCACAGAAATTCGCAAGTTGCTCACAGACATGGGCCTTGAGATCAATGTGGTGGCGCCTTTGTCGGCCACACCTGCAGACATTGCACGCCTGGCAGATGCGCAATTCAATGTGGTGCTCTATCCTGAAATTGCCAACCTGAGTGCGCAGTGGTTGCAGCGCCAATTTGGCCAAGCCTNTACCAAAACCATTCCCATTGGGACCAAAGCCACGCGCGACTTTGTTCGTGAAGTTGCGCAATTGGCTGGACTTGACCCTGAAGCNGCATTGGNCAANGCNGAATCGCGTGCCACTTGGTACACACGNTCAGTAGATTCCACCTACCTCACCAACAAACGCGTGTTTGTGTTTGGCGATGCCACGCATGCTGTGGCNGCNGCCAAAGTNGCTGCTGATGAAATGGGTTTTACCGTCGTAGGTATTGGCACTTACAGCCGCGAGTTTGCCCGCGAAGTGCGCGATGCCGCCAAACTGTATGGCGTAGAAGCTTTGATCAGCGATGACTATTTAGAGATTGAAGCGCGCATTGCAGAATTGAATCCAGAGCTGGTGTTGGGCACGCAAATGGAGCGCCACATTGCCAAGCGTTTGGGCGTTCCTTGCGCAGTCATTTCGGCCCCTGTGCACGTCCAAGATTTTCCAGCACGCTANTCACCCCANATGGGTTTTGAAGGCGCCAATGTGCTGTTTGACACCTGGGTNCATCCCTTGATGATGGGCTTGGANGAGCACCTCATTGGCATGTTCCGCGGTGACTCAGAATTTCACGAAGATGCAGCACCCTCGCACCTAGGGGGTGGCGTGCATGTGCAAACTGCACAAGCGGCATCCGCTGTGAAAACGGGTACTTCAACGGTTGCAACATCGGCTGCACCAGAACAAATTAGTGCGCCTGCTTTGAATCAGGGTACTTCTCAAAGTAGCGCCAGCATTCTGATTGCAGCATGGGATGCCGGTGCAGAAAATGAACTCAAAAAAATACCATTTTTCGTTCGCGGCAAGGCCCGGCGAAATACCGAGAAATATGCCATAGAACGCGGAGTGACTTTGATCACGACGGAGACACTGTATGAATCTAAAGCTTACTACTCACAGTCTTAAGCCGACGTCGCGTGATGCCACCCCCGTTAAATTGGTGGTGGTCACCATGGACACGCACTTTGCGAGTTCTTTCAACCGCGCCAATGCGCAATTGAAGCGAGATTTTCCGGGCTTGACTTGGAGCCTGCATGCAGCGTCTGAATACACGGGCAACGATGCCCTGATTGCCAAATGCAAAGCCGACATTGCTTCAGCCGACATTGTTTTGTGCGGCATGTTGTTTCTTGAAGATCACTTTTTGCCCATCTTGGACGACTTGCGCGCACGCCGCATGAACTGCGATGCCATGGTTTGTATGGCCAGTGCCACAGAGGTGACCCAACTCACGCGCTTTGGCCAGTTTGACATGAGCAAACCCGCCAGCGGCCCGATGGCGTTGCTGAAAAAATTGCGTGGCGGTGGCGGCAAAGACAAGCCTGCAACCGGTGGTGCCGCACAAATGAAAATGTTGCGCCGCTTGCCGCAGTTGTTGCGCTTCGTTCCTGGTACAGCCCAAGACGTGCGTGCCTACTTCATCACTTTGCAATATTGGTTGGGTGGTTCTGACGACAATGTGTTGAACATGGTGCGCCACCTGGTTGACCGCGGCGCCGACGGTCCTCGCAAATCATTGCGCGGCAAGATCAAGGTTGAAGCTCCCGTTGACTATCCCGAGGTGGGCGTGTACCACCCCCGCATGGCCGGAAGGTACAGCGAAGACGCCAATGCATTGCCTTTGCCGGCAGGTATTCCCGTCAAGGGCACCGTGGGTGTTTTGTTGTTGCGCTCCTATTTGTTGTCTGGCAATGCAGGTCACTACGATGGCGTCATTGCAGCCCTTGAGGCCAAAGGTCTGCGCGTCATTCCAGCCTTTGCGGCAGGCTTAGACTCACGCCCCGCCATCGATGAATTTTTCATGAAGAATGGCCAAGTCTGCGTCGATGCCGTGGTGTCGCTCAGCGGTTTCTCATTGGTTGGCGGCCCTGCCTACAACGATGCCAAAGCCGCTGAAGAGGTGTTGGCCAAACTCGATGTGCCTTATGTGGCAGCGCACCCTGTTGAGTTTCAAACGCTTGACCAATGGGGTGGTTCAGACCGTGGATTGTTGCCGGTTGAAAGCACCATCATGGTGGCCAT
>JGI25925J51416_10000236_pt1 | contig 13154 bp, 15 predicted proteins | sample LauGreFaBDMM15DN_2_FD_51416 | JGI IMG/M metagenome (IMG submission 51416) | reverse complement strand
CCTCGGTGAGGCCCGTTTACAAATGTTCGAATCTCTATTGGATGCAGACACGTACGTGCTCGGAGTTGACGAACACACCGGTTTGATTATTGACATTGATGCACAAACGGCAACCGTTGTTGGCAATAGCAATGTCACCATTCGGCTTCGCTCTGAATCATTTGTGTACCCAACTGGTTCAGTCATCCCGCTTTCAGTTCTGCAATCCCCTTTTTCGTTATTGACAGGATCTGGTGAAGTTTCCTCCAATCACTCCGTCGCAAACGTGCCCGTCGCAACGAAAGACCCCGCCCCACAAGCAAATTCGCTTGATGCGGCACTCACAGAATCAATAAAACAATTTGACCAAGCAATGGAACAGCGTGATGCACTGGCGGCCGTTCGTGCAGTGTTGGCTCTTGAACAATCGATGCAGGACTGGTCAATCGATACATTGCAAAGCGATGTTCTTGTTCGAGCACGCAGTGCGCTTCGGTCGATGATTAGTCAATTGGGCGACGCTGCAGTCGGTGGCGTGAGGGACCCTCGCGAAGTTGTTGCTCCCTTTGTTGAGGCCATGCTCTCCGTGCGCGCCACTGTCCGAGCCGAGAAGCGTTTTGATCTGTCAGACATCATTCGCGATGTGTTCGCTTCGCTGCATATTGAAGTGCGCGACACGCCAACAGGCGTCGAGTGGTCTCTACCAGCTGAATAAAATCAGATGTGATGCAGTCCGGAAATTCTGGTGCGTCCACGAAGTCCAGTGACTGCGTATACAACGATAAACATCAGTGTTCCCGTGAGAATAATGGTCGCACTTGCCGATGTATCCAAAAAGTACGAGAGGTACATGCCNGTGAAGGNTGACACGGCTCCAATAATTGGTGAAATCCACAACATTCGCGCAAAAGAGTTTGTCAGCATTCGAGCAACTGAAGCTGGAATAACCAAGAGTGCAGAAATGAGAAGAGTTCCGATCACTCGCATTGTCACAAGGATTGTTAGCGACAGGAGCCCCATCAGCAATACCTCAATCCATGCCACGCGCACGCCAGAAACTTGAGCNACCTCAGGATCAAATGTGGCAAAAAGGAATGCTCGGTACAGCACCACCACGATGACAACGCTCAGAATTGCGACAGCAGAGACAGCGAAAATATCAATCGTTTTCACGCCCAACACACTGCCGAACAGAACGGCTTCGATGCTCTTCTTGGCCTGGCCGTAGCGATTCAATAAGGCAAGGCCTATAGCGAACGAGGCCGTAGTCACAACTCCGATTGCAGCATCTGCTCCAATTAATCGACGACGTGCAATGCGGCCAATAATCACTCCGGAAGCAACTCCCCACACCCCAGCGCCGACGAAGTAATTGATATTCATCACTGCCGATGCCGCAGCACCACCAAACACTGCATGCGACAAACCATGACCGATGTAGCTCATACCGCGNAGCACGACAAACACGCCAAGCAAACCACACAAAGCGCCAGCNATGGTAGCCACAATGATTCCGTTATTAAAGAATTGATAGTGAAATGGCGTAAAAATTCCGGCAACTACAGACGACATAGTTAGCCCAACCGCGACATTCGTTCAGCAATATCAGCACCGACACCATCGACCACGACGGGCATTCCACCATGAATGAGAACTTCCATTGGCGCCCCAAAAGTTTGTTCCAAAACCTCTGGCGTCAACACCTCAACAGGTGATCCATCAGCAATAATCTCGGAATTTAAACACACCAGTCGTGGCAAGTGTGCAGCCAACCCATTCAGATCATGTGTTGAGAGAATAATCGAAACACCCTCATCATGAAGATCAGCGAGTAAGTGAAGCACTTCGTGTCGAGTGCGAACATCAACACCCGATGTCGGTTCGTCGAGAACCAAAAGTTCTGGACGATGAAACAATGCTCGCGCCACAAAAACTCTTTGTTGTTGCCCACCAGACAATTCACGAATGTGCCTATTTTCGAGCCCCCCAAGACCAAGCCGCTCTAGTACCAACAGTGCATCTGCGCGCTCATCTTTTGTCACCCGCGGAAGACGGCCGGTCGAGGATCGGGTCATCACAACTACCTCAAGAACGGTTACAGGAAAATTCCAATCGACTGTCTCCACTTGCGGTACGTAGCCCATTCGCAAATGGGGTTTCTTTGTCACGTGACCTTCAACAGGGCTGATCGATCCGAGAATCGCTTTCAATAAAGTGGTCTTACCCGAGCCCGATGGCCCGACTATGCCTACGAAGTCTCCCTTACGAATTGTGAAGTCGATTTTTTTGATTGCAAGCGTTGAGTTGTAGGCACACGACATATGCGCACATTCAACCAGAACTTCACCTATCACTGCGGATAGTTCGCCTTGTCTGAAACTTTAATGTCGACCGACACGGCCTTTAATGCGGTTGCGTCGCCACCGAGCGCTTCGACAATTGTGATGTAGTTAAACTTCATCAACCCAGCCCATGAATGGTCGACATCGCCAGGTTCACCTGGCAAGTCATCATCGCGCAACACATCGATATAGCGAACTCCAGCCTCCTTGCCAATTTGTTCGAGAACAGGCGATGGAAACACTTCACTTCCGAAAACTGCTTTGACCTTTTTTGCCTTCACCTGGTCAATGAGAGCAGCGATATCACGCGGTGACGGCTCTTCAAAAGACTGTGGCTGAATAGCGCCAATCACTTCATATCCGTAACGAAGGGCAAAGTAAGCATATGCGTCGTGATAAGTCAGCAGTTTCCTCTCGTTGGCAGGAACAGTTTCCGTGCTGAGTTTCATTGCGGCGTCAAGATTCATCACCATTTTTGACAGAGCCACATAATTTGCTTCGTACTTGTCAATGTTTGAAGGATCTGCAAGAACTAGAACATCTCGAATCGTTGTCACGTATTGCATTACTGAGAGTGGATTTGTCCACAGGTGGGGGTTTGGTTTTCCGCTCTCTTTCGGGAATGAAAAATCGTACAACCAACTACTTTTTGGCAGCGAAGAAGTGCCTAGCTCGCAAATGACTGCTTTGGGTGCATTCGCCTTTGCCAAATCAAGAGTCGGGTCTTCTAATTTCAATCCGTTGACAAAAATAATGTCGGCTTGCTCAAGAATTGCCGAAGCACTTGGTGGTGGTTCAAAGGTATGCGAGTTGATTCCTTCCGGAACAACACCTTTGACAACAGGTCCAACATCTCCAGCAATCAGTCCAACTAAATTTGTGATGGGAGCAACCGTAGACACAATACGCAAGGCCCTACCCGAGACTGCGGTACCAGACAAACACTTGATGCGAGCGGCCTCTAGATCTTCGTCAGAGCCTTCGGGGCTACTTATATTTTCGGGGCTCAGATCACCCTCTGGTTGTGTTGTCGAACTTGATGAGCAACTAGCCAGAGACAGGCACGCAATGACGACAGCAGCGTTGAGATAATTTTTACGCACCNTTGCAGGTTACTTCCGATACAAGCCAGTTCACATGCTGGCTAGCGCGATGTGACCCTTATCTGGAACGACCGCACAGCCCGAGCAAAGATGTTTGGTTCTACGTCGGGTTCGGTCACCACGGACAAGTCAGTGGCCCGTGCAGATAGTTCCCGAAACATAGTGGTCAACACAAGTCGGGCGAGATTTGCACCGATGCATAGATGAGTTCCGAATCCGAACGACAGGTGAGGGTTTGGGTTCCTATGAATATTGAACGCAAAGGGCTCATTAAAGACAGACTCATCACGATTCGCCGATGGATACAACATGATTATCCGATCCCCTGCCGCAATTGGCTGACCGCCAACAACATCATCAGTCAATGCCATGCGAAAGAAATTGTTCAGGGGCGTGACCCATCGCAACACTTCTTCAACTGCAGAATCAATAAGTTCTGGTTTCGCAGCTAATTCTTCCCACTGTTCCGGATGATCGATGAATGCACGAATGCCATGACTGATAGCAGTACGAGTTGTCTCAGCACCGCCCGCAATAAATAATCCCACCTCGTGAAAAATTGCTTCTGGTGGCAACTTTTGTCCATTGATTTCTGCGTGCGACCAAATTGACATGAAGTCATTTCGCGGACAAGCAGTGACCTCTTCCAATATCGGCATCAATGCACCAAGAAATTCCCTGTTGGCATCAATGAATTCATTCATGATGAGTGGGTCACGCTCGCGCATGTCGGTGCGCATCAATCGTTCACTCCATGACTTCACTGAGGCCACATCTCTTCTGGAAAACCAAGTAAACGTGCAGTCAGTCGAGCAGGCAACTGCCCAGCTAGCAACTCAATAACATCGAATTCGCCCAGCGATACTGCTTCTGCGACAAGTTCTGCCACCAATGCCTCTACCTCTGCAGTGCGTGTTGCGACTCCAGCATGCGTCAGTTGTGGTTGCACCAACATACGTTGTTGACGATGCCGCGGATCATCCTGAGCAATCATGTTGCTTTCGCCTGGCGACAGTACGCTCGATACACGCCCTGTGATGAGAAAACTGACGAGCGTCGTTCAACATCCATGATGTCTGCATGGCGCGTGATACCCCACAACTTGTTCTTCTCGTCTCGGTAGACGGGCTCGTTGGCGCGCATCCACGCCCACACGTCGTGTGGATTCGATTGATACAACAACGGATCTAGTAGGTCAACGGTCATTCGTTCAGTGTCTTGGCTCATGGCATGTCATTTCTGTGAAGTGGATTGCGACCACGATTGTCCCGATTGCGGATTTGGTTCAGCTGGCAGTTTCAAAACTCGTTCACCCAAAATATTTCGCTGCACTTCTCCTGTGCCGCCGCCAATGGTGAGTGCTTTTGAAAACATGTAGCCGCTGTACCAACTTTTTGATGTGATTGACTTGCCTGCAACGGCATCATCTTGCCCGATGACCATTGCCTGCGCACCAGTGATATCGCGTGCAAGTTCCATAACGGTTTGTCCATGCTCATCCGCCATGATTTTTCGAATACTTGCTTCTGGACCAGGCTGCGTTCCTCGAAGTCGGGCCGTCAATGTGCGCATCCGAATGATTTCAAGAATTGTGTGTTCGATGTAAATATCAACGAGCCGATGACGCATTATTTGATTCGTAATATCTAGTTTTTTGGCCTCTGCGATGACATCAAGTGCGGTTGGGCCATTGCCCCACAAAACACCCCCCGTAGATAGCGAGACCCGCTCATTGCCTAAAGTGACTTTTGCTAGACGCCATCCATCATTTACATCTCCGACCACATTGGCATGAGGAATACGCACGTCAGTAAAGAACACTTCGTTAAAGCTTTCCGCACCAGCGATGTTCTTAATGGTACGAATTTCGATACCTGGCAAATCCATCGGACATATGAAGAAAGAGATTCCTTTGTGCTTCGGAGCATCAGGATCAGTTCGAGCAATCAGAATTCCGAATTTTGAATAGTGAGCACCTGTGGTCCACACCTTTTGACCATTAACAATCCACTCGTCACCATCACGCACTGCACGTGTACTCAAACTTGCTAAATCACTTCCCGCACCGGGTTCTGAAAATAGTTGACACCAAATTTCCTCTGCAGTTAGGGCAGGCATGACATAGCGATCTTTTTGTTCCTGAGTTCCGGCAAAAATAATTGTGGGCGCAGCCCATCCAATTCCTATTTGGTTTGATGGTCGCGACACGCCAGCACGCGCCAACTCGTCATCAATTATCAATTGATGAACTGGGTCTGCTCCGAGCCCCCATGGCTCTGGCCAATGCGGAGCGACGTATCCAGATTCGGCAAGTTGAACGTTCGTNGGGTTCGGATGCTTTGCGAGCCATTCAGAAATGACAAGCCGACGCGGATCATCATTTCCTGGCAGCAATTCATCCATCTCCTCAGAGTAGGCGCACAGTAATTCTTAACGGTCAGCCAGAGATATCTGGCTAGTCAACTCGGAGTCTGTATGGGCGCCCGACTACGGTTGTTGGTATGAACACATTGGGATTTGACGGAAAAGTTGCAGTAATCACAGGAGCCGGCGGTGGCCTCGGGCGCCAGCACGCTCTCTTGCTTGCCTCACGCGGAGCNCTCATCGTGGTCAATGACCTCGGTGGTGCCGTTGACGGTGGAGGCTCTGACGCCAGCGCTGCACAAAAGGTTGTTGATGAGATTCGTGCAGCTGGTGGTGAGGCAGTGGCTAACCATGACAGCGTGTCAACGCCTGAAGGCGGAGAATCAATCATCAAGACAGCCATCGATGCATACGGTCGTGTTGACATTGTCATCAACAACGCAGGAATATTGCGTGACAAGACATTCCACAACATGACGTCTGAATTTGTTGATCCAGTGATTGACGTCCACTTGAAGGGCGCCTTCAACGTCACTCGTCCCGCATGGATTCACATGCGCGAGCAGGGTTACGGACGTGTTATCTCAACATCGTCAGCAGCAGGAATTTTTGGCAACTTCGGCCAAGCAAACTACGGCGCAGCAAAAATGGGTCTGGTTGGATTCACACGGGTGCTTGCGGCCGAAGGCGCCAAGTACAACATCAAGTCAAACGTCATTGCTCCGCTTGCTTTGACACGTATGACAGAAAACTTGATGGGTGCAATTGGTGACAAGCTTGATCCATCACTTGTTACTCCAATCGTTGCGTGGCTTGCTCACGAAGACTGCGACGTTTCGGGTGAGATTTACTCCGTGGGTGGCGGTCGTGTTGCGCGCGTGTTTATTGGAGAGACTCAAGGTTTCTACAAGCAAGGTCTGACACTTGAAGATGTACGCGACAACTGGACACAGATTCGCGACACCGATGGTTACCAAATTCCCGCCAACCTCCCTGAAGAAACTGGCATGTTCTTTAACGCCATGAAAGACGCATGATCGAAGAATCAGTCGACACGTTCCGTGCTCGCGCTGCGGCATGGCTGGCAAACAATCGTCAGCATGCCCCGCGTGACTACGGAGCTATTTGTCCTCCAGACCTTGTAACAGAGGCAAAGAAGTGGCAACGGCTGATATTCGATTCCGGATTCGCCGGCCTTCATTGGCCAACTGAACACGGCGGCCAAGGGCTTTCCCCAGCCCATCACGGCGCATGGGTCGAAGAGTGCGCAAAGGTCGCAGTGCCACCTGTTCTGAACATGGTGGGACTCGTGTTGGCCGGTGGCGCAGTGATGACGTACGGAACTGACGAACTAAAACAACAACATCTTCGTTCAACGCTCAATGCAGACGAAGTGTGGTGCCAATTGTTCTCTGAACCTGGCGCGGGAAGTGACCTTGGTTCGCTCTCAACGCGTGCCGATAGAGACGGCGACCGATTCATCATCAATGGTCAAAAGGTGTGGTGCAGTGGCGGCCGTTGCAGCAACTGGGGCATTCTTATGGCGCGCACAGATTTTGAAGCGAAGAAACACGAAGGAATTTCGTTTTTTCTTATTCCAATGGACTTGCCCGGAATTGAAGTTCGACCACTCAAGCAAATGACTGGCGAATCAGACTTTGATGAAGTGTTCTTCACAGATGTTGAATTACCCGCCGAATATCTCATCGGTCCACTGCACGGCGGGTGGGGTGTCGGCATGGCGGTGCTCACTAACGAACGCGGGCATATTGGTGCAAGCATCATTGGTCTTGAGCGTCGACTTGAATCATTGGCAAGTCTCGGCAAGGAACGCGAGCTGTCGCCTACGCAACGCCAGCAACTTGCCGCTCTCATTTCAACGGGAACCGCCTATAAATCTGTTGCACAAACACAAGGTCCCGTCGCTTCCACCGCATCATCATTGATGAAGCTTGGAATAACAGAGATGAGCTTCAAAGTTGCAATGTTGCGCGGAGACATTGCAGGCGCCGATGCAATGCTTGAGGGCCCCGATTCGCTTGGCATGATGTCTGCTCCGGGTGGAGGCATTGCTGGTGGCACAAGCCAAGTGCAACGCAATATCATTGGCGAACGTTTGCTCGGCCTGCCGCGTGAACCAAAATGACACAAAATATTGCATGTAACGACGCGCGTCTCATCACCTCAGTAGATGGCGTGACAATCGCTCTGCACGATTTCGGCGGTACGGGCTCTCCGGTGTTGTTGTCTCATGCCACTGGTTTCCATGCGCACTGTTGGGAACCTGTCGCACATGCACTGAATTCACACCATCATGTCGTTGGTCTTGACCATCGCGGATACGGCGACGCAGAAACTGTTGACCCAGCCACAATGACGTGGAATCAATATGGCCTCGATGCACTTGCTGCTGCTCGTGATTTATACGCCGAACACAATGAGCCAATCATCGGCATTGGCCATTCCATGGGTGGTGCAAGCCTGCTGATGGCCGCACATAGCGAACCACACTTGTTCAAAGCACTCTTTGTCTTTGAGCCAATCGTCTTTCCCCCACCAGACCCCAATGCTGGCGAACGCCCTAGTAGCCCACTTCCGGCAGGTGCNCGTAAGCGACGCAGTCGTTTCCCATCTTTTGAAGCTGCCATTGAAAANTNTGCAGCAAAGCCACCGATGGCGGCGTTCAATGCTGTTGCTCGCGAGGCATATGTTCGCCACGGATTCAAACCAACGCCAGATGGTGACATTGAATTGAAATGTCTACCTGAACACGAAGCACGTACATATGAAACGACGGGCGTAAGTGGTGCGTGGGATTCACTTCCCTCAATCACAACCCCTGTGTGGGTTTTGTCCGGAGCAATAGCGCCATTTCAGCCATCAGCAATTGCCATCACCGTTGCGGAACGAATTCCTGGAAGCACATACGTGCGTTGGGACGAAGTAGGACATTTCGGACCGCTCGAGAAACCAGAACTGATCTCTCAATACGTCGCCGCTGTAGTCCCAACATTGTCATGAGTTTTGATTCAGCCGGGGATCGCATCCTTGAACCATTGCGTAAAAACAAAGCAACCAAAAACTTGTTTGGAATCGCAAGCACTATTGGTGACTTCAGCATTATCTGGCATATCACTGGCCTGTTGTATGCCATCGGCTCAATGCATCGACTGCACCAAGCGATTGCTCTATTTTGTGCACTCGGAGCAGAGAGCATCATCGTTAACCAGGGCGTTAAGAGAATCTTTCGACGTGAGCGTCCCACCGTGTCTGGTGATGTTCGCTTTGACGTACGAACGCCAAGCACTTCTAGTTTCCCTAGCGGCCATGCGTCATCTGCCACCTTTGCAGCAATAATCCTGATTTGGATGACTGGCTTTCCTCTCGCAATTCTGTGGATCATTATGGCTGGCGTTGTTGCACTCAGCCGTGTCGTGGTGCGCATTCATCACCTGTCAGACATCGTTGGTGGCGTGATTACTGGCACAATCTTGGGGGCCATTGCAGTCCCAATCATTTCGTCAATTATTGGCTAGTAGAATTGTCTCCATGAGCGACAAGCGGATGAGCGACACAGAGTCACTGATGTGGCGGCTTGAAAAAGACCCGTACCTCGCATCTACATTCGCCAACATCACCATTCTCGACCGTCCACCGAACATGGACGCGCTGTACGCCCGCATGGAACGCACATCAATTCTGTTTCCGCGGCTACGGCGTCGTGTTCTTCCCGCACCAGGAAATTTTGGGAACCCAACATGGGTCGATGACCCATCCTTTGACATTCGCTATCACGTGCGCAACATTTCTCTGCCAGAACCTGGCGACATGCGTCAACTTCTTGACCTCACAACACTGTTAGTTGCTGATCCATTCGACAGATCACGCCCACTATGGCACTTCATCATTGTTGATGGCCTACGTGGTGGCCGCAGTGCACTCATTCAGAAATTGCATCACACCGTTACAGACGGTCAAGGCGGAGTGGAACTGTCGCTGCACTATCTCGACCTGCAGCGAGACCCCCCGCCACTACCTCCGATTGATCCTGAACTCGTCAATGCCGCCCACACTGCTTCAGAACCTGATGCAACAGAAGCACTTCGAGGCGCGATGACAGATTCATTGCGATTGCCAATAGCTGTCTTGCGCCAAGTGCGCGACGTGTTGTCCGATCCATCACTGATTGGAAGCATCGGTTCATCTACCTCTGCAACCGTCAAAGGCCTCATTGCTCAACTCAACGAGGTTGATTCGTCGCGGTCACCACTGTGGACATCGCGCTCTTTACGTCGTCGTCTCGAAACAACTCGCGTGTCGTATCACGACATGCGCGGTGCTGCAAAATCACTAGGCGGAACGTTAAATACTTCTTTCGTCACTGCTGTTGCACATGCAGCAGGTACGTACCATCGCGAGATGGGGGCTCCGGTTGAATCATTACGTGCATCAATGGCAATAAGCACACGAAACGAAAGCAGTGGAAGTAACGCCTTCACTCTTGCTCGCATGCTTGTCCCCACTGCAGACATGCCCATCGCTGAACGCTTCTTGGCAATTAACGAGATTCTTATTGCTGCACGTACGAATGCAGAGTCATCTTCACTTGAGGCTTTGGCCACCGTGTCATCTGTAGTTCCTACGTCAATCATCACTCGGCTTGCCCGTTCACAAGCAGAAACAGTCGATTTTGCTACATCAAACGTGCGTAGCGCCGGAGTGCCCTTGTTTATGGCCGGTTCGCAATTGCTAGAGAATTACCCAGTTGGACCGCTGGCAGGAGTTGCGTTCAATGTGACATTGATGTCATACATGGGAAGTCTTGACTGCGGAATCAATATTGATGAAGCAGCAGTCGAAAGTCCGTCTTTACTACGTGACTCATTGTCACGGGCATTTACAGAGTTATCTGCATTCGCACCTGAGCGCGAAAAAACAACATCGACCTCACAGGCCGACGATGGCGCTACTAAACGGCAGCGACGGTGGTGGCGACGCTCGCAGTGAGCAAACCACGAAGGTCGAGCAACAAGTCGCCCACTTCAACAGCAGATACCAATTCACGTCGCAACATTTCGGCGAGTGCTTTATCAATGACGGCAAGCGCCTCTGTGATCACTGTTTCGTGAGAATCGATCATGTGGTGCTCCTCTCGGTGTCGAACCGATTGTTCGATAACTACATCGTACAGTTGGCATGACCCAACAAGTGTGCACTTAGGCACCTCTGGTGCATTTCAGCCGTGACTCGTGCCATAAGGTCTATTTTATGAATTTTGAGGGCAAGACCACCGTAGTAACAGGCGCAGCAAACGGAATTGGTGCCGCCCTGGCACGCCGATTCCACGCAGCAGGCGCTCGTGTAGTAGTTGCAGACCGTGATGCAAAAAATCTTGAGGCGATTGAGAAGGAACTTAATTCCATCCGCCCCGACAGTGCATTTGCTGTAGTTGCTGATATCGGGACTGAAGCTGGCAACGTTGCACTGATTGACGCAGCTCGCGCAAAGTTCGGCTTTATCGATTTGTTCTACGCAAATGCCGGCGTAGGAATGGGAACTGATCTTGAATCAACTGATGAAGAAACGTGGAATACCGCGATGGACATCAACCTGCATTCGCATAGATGGGCCGCGAAACATCTCATTGGTGAATGGCTCGCCGCAGGCGAAGGATATTTCTGCAGCACAGCGTCTGCAGCTGGCTTGTTGTCACAAATTGGAAGTGGCCCGTACAGCGTCACGAAGCACGGTGCAGTTGCTTTTGCTGAATGGCTGTCAATCACGTACGGCGATCGCGGCGTTCGTGTAACAACACTGTGTCCACAAGGTGTGAACACCAACATGTTGAACCCACCCGATGCAGTAGCGGGGATCGGAAACAATGACGGTGGAAGCGCTGTCAAGGCATCAGGGGTCGTACTCGAGCCAGCAGAGGTCGCAGATATTGTCTACAACACCATCGTTGCTGAGAAGTTCTTAGTGATGCCTCACCCCGAGGTTCACACATACGAAAAGCGCAAAGTAGACGACCGTGACCGTTGGTTGTCTGGCATGCGACGCTTGCAGGCGCGCGTTGCGGGCGGCTGATAATTCCGCCACTGTGTTGTTCTAAGGTACGGCCATGGCAGTACGACTAGACCCAGCAGATGAATACATGCATGAACTCGGCCCAGAGTCGAACTTCAACGAAAGCATGTACATAAATTGTTTCGACCCAACATCGCAAGTGGGCGGATGGTTTCGCATGGGCAACCGTGCAAACGAGGGTTACGCAGAAATGACCATCTGTATCTATTTGCCAAATGGTCGTGTTGGTTTCATGTTTAAACGCCCGAACATTGACAACAATGATGCCCTTGACGCTGGTGGTCTCACATGGACCATGGTGAAGCCNTTTGAAGAACTACGCATTGACTATGTCGGCAAAGTTGTGGTGNTGGATGATCCACATGACATGGCAGATCCGAAAAAGGCATTTGCGAATAATCCGTTTGCGGAATGTGAAGCACACATCACGTTTACAGGCCAAGGCAAGCCAAGCATGTTTGGCGGCGAGCCAGATGTCCCACACGAAACACCAGGCGAAGAATTCGCTAAAGGTCACTACGAGCAACTTGTCACAGCAACAGGTTCTATTCGCGTAGGCGATGAAGAATTCGCCATCAACGGTTTCGGATTGCGTGACCATTCGTGGGGTCCACGCTTCTGGCAAGCACCGTGGTACTACCGCTGGCTCACTGCAAACTTCGGAGAAAATCTTGGCTTCATGGCAAGCCGTGTCGCAAAGAAAGATGCGGCNGGTTCTCGCGGTGGNTTCGTATGGGACAACGGTCAGATTCACCTGTGTGATGACGTACAAATTTCAACAGTCACAGTTGGTGAAGACAACTACCACGACACGGTGACCGGCGTCATTAAGTCCTCAAAGTCAAACAAAGAGTGGAACTTCGAAGGCGAAGTCACCAGCCTTATTCCCCTTCGTAATCGTCGCCAAGACCCCGATGGCAACTGGTTGATGACCCGCATTAGCGAGGGCATGACCAAGTGGCGTATCACTTCTGGCGAACACGAAGGCGCAACAGGCTTTGGCATGTCGGAATATCTCGACCAAATTATCGACGATGCGCCTGTAGGTATTGCCGAGTAGCAATTCGCTACCCTTCATCTTTGACACATTAGGTGGGTACTGTGCGGATATGCGCATTCCCCGTTTAGTTCTAGCTCTTCTTCTTGTCGGCACACCCGTTGCCGCCGTGGTTGCGACATCGTCAGTTGCCTTGGCAGATCCGTTCACATATTCAAGTGTCGACATCGGCAACTCCACAGTGTGTGCAGTAACTACGGATGGCACAGCAGTGTGCTGGGG
>JGI25925J51416_10000235_pt1 | contig 13173 bp, 10 predicted proteins | sample LauGreFaBDMM15DN_2_FD_51416 | JGI IMG/M metagenome (IMG submission 51416) | reverse complement strand
TATGTACTCGATATCAAATAACTGAAATCAATAAACTTAAAATTGATACTGAAGGTCACGAAACTTTCATACTACCCACTGTACTAGAAATGGTCAAGGAGGGTATGTACATTGAAGAAATTAAATTTGAAAATCAAGAAGTTTTGGGAAATAAACCGTTTCTAGATATCCTTGCACAAGAGTTTGTAAAGCTAGGTTTTTATGAAATTACCGAAGTCACAGACATGGATACAACTTTACGAATAACTAGATGAAAAAAATATTAGTAACAGGAAACTCAGGATATATAGGTTCCCACTTATCTAGGATGTTAAATGAATCTGGATATGAAGTTTATGGCTTAGATCTTAACTTACCTGAATATAGTTTATATAATCATTATCAACTAGACATTGATCTTAGACTAACTGGGTATTTTACTAAGTTTGACTGTATAGTACATTTAGCAGCACTAGTACAAGTAGGTGAGTCTAAACGCTCTCCTTATGAATACTACACTACTAATACTATGGGTACAGTTAGAGTATTAGGTATACCTCACGATAATTTTATATTTGCTAGTACTGGTTGTGCTCCTGCTTGTGAGAGCCCTTATGCAATTAGTAAATTAGCAGCCGAACAGTGCATAGAGCAATTAGCCCCTAAAGATTACACTATATTTAGATTCTATAATGTTATAGGCACTTCTGGTTTTGCATCTACAAACCCAGACGGATTAATGTCACAATTAGTTAAAGCTAAACAGACTGGTAAATTTACTATTTATGGCACTGATTACAATACTAAAGACGGTACCGCTGTACGTGACTATGTACATGTCGACGAGATATGCAAGGCAATAGCACTAGCCATTGAGACACCGGCTAATGCCATAGAGAATTTAGGGCACGGACATGGATATACAGTTAAGGAAATAGTTGATCAATTTCAATTTACTAATAGCTGTAATTTTGAAGTACTATCAGGTCCACGTAGACAAGGTGATTTAGAGAGCTCAGTATTAGATAAGCCTTCACAATACATGAAGAAACTCTACGATATAAATGAACTTTTAGCTATCTAGGAATAAAAATTTATATATTGACTTATACTTCCTATCATGCTATAATAGGAGCAATTAAAAGGTACATAATAAATTTATGGCAAAAAATACTGGTAACAAACGTATCCCGGTTAAACACGTTAGAGATAAAGCTAAAGCAGCTTATCAAAAGCAGGACCACTGCTATGTGTGTGGTACTGATCAAGATTTAGAACTGCATCACTTTCACTCTATTACAATCTTGCTCGAAAATTGGGCTAGAGTAAAGCAGTATGATATTTCTACTGACGATGGAATATTGGCAGTAAGAGACGAGTTTATAGCAGAGCATCGAATTGAGCTTTATGAGCTAGTAAGAACTTTGTGTAATAGGCATCATGTTAACTTACATAAGATATTTGGTAAAGCCCCCCTACCTAACTCTGTTGAACGTCAAGTTCGATGGGTTGATATACAAAGGGATAAACATCAAGGTAAAGAAGTCACTACTAAAATTACTACAGGTTCGTTTTTTGGCGCCTTTACATAAGGTAACAAAATATGGCATGGTATAATAATCTAGGTAGCTGGGTTAGAGAAAAGCTAAACCCCGCACAAGAAATTATTCGAAGAGAACAAGGCGTAAACATTGGCTCAGCAGCTGCTTTCAGCTACAGAGTTGCCTTTCAAAAACTAGAAGCAGTTAATAGAGGTACTAGCATGTTAGTTAGTGCTTGCGCTAGTTTAGATTATGATGTTAAGAACAAACTAAGCACTGATGTAGTATCAGGAATTAGACAAAAGACACTATTAAATTTATTAAATTACAACCCTAACCCATTTCAGTCAGCTCAAGAATTTAGAACAGCTATATTTTCAGATTTAGTTCTTGATGGTAATATATTTATGTATTATGATGGAGCACACCTCTATCACTTACCAGCTACTAATGTACAGATACAACCAGACGAAAAAACCTTTATAAAAAGTTATACTTATAATAATTCTATAACTTTTAAACCAACAGAAATTATACATATTAAAGACTTAAATAGTGAGTCCATATATCGTGGATCTAGTAGATTAGAGTCTTGCTCTAGATCTATGCAGATTATGTATAAAATGCAAAATTTCCAAGACTCCTTTTTTGAAAATGGAGCAATACCAGGAATAGTGCTAACAAGTGAAAATACACTTAGTGCACAAGCAAAAGAGAAAACTATACAAAACTGGACTGCAAAATATAATCCAAAAAATGGGGCCAAGCGTCCTATGATTCTGGATAGTGGACTAAAACCTTCTAATCTATTAAACACTAGTTTCCAAGAAATGGATTTTGATACTTCTATTAAGTCTCATGATTCAAAAATCTTAAAAGCAATCGGAGTCCCTCCTATTCTTTTAGACGGTGGAAATAACGCAAATATATCGCCCAATTTAAGATTATTTTACTTAGAAACAGTTATGCCTGCAATACGTAGGTACACTTCTGCCCTAGAAAGATACTTCGGCTACGATATAGATGCAATAACGTCTAATGTTAGCAGTTTACAGCCAGAATTAAAAGACATAGCAACCTACCACTCCACATTAGTTAATGCAGGAATACTGACACCTAATGAGGCTCGTGTAGAATTACGCTACGATAAGATTGCAGGTATGGACGAGATTAGAATCCCAGCTAATATAGCAGGTTCTGCGGTCGATCCTTCGCAAGGTGGGGCCCCTACTAAAGACAGTATGGGCAATTAATAAGGAGTCATATGGATAAAAATAAAGTATTATATGTAAATAGTACTTTTACTAAAGCTGCTCCTGCAAACAATGAACCAGCGGATTCTATTTATATTGAAGGGTATGCAAGTACCACAGATGTAGATAGGCAAGGGGATATAGTTCCTGCCAGCGTTTGGGAAGCAGGACTTAAAAATTACCTCAGAAATCCTATCATATTAGCACAGCATGATCATGACGATCCTGTTGGACGTATGGTACAACATAGGATTGATGGCAGTGGTTTATGGATTAAAGCTAGAATTTCAGCGGCAGCTGAAATTTATAATTTAGTAAAAGATGGGGTTTTAACCGCATTTAGCGTTGGATTCAGAGTACTCGATGCTGAATATAATGCTGCAACCGAGTTATTTGTTATCAAGAAACTAGAACTAGTGGAAATTTCCGTAGTTTCAGTACCTGCTAATCAAAATACTCTATTTAGTTTGTCTAAGGCATTTAACGATGCTGATGAGTATAATCAATTTAAATCGCAGTTTGCACCCAAAAGCGAATCAGCTAAAGGGCTAGAATCCTCAACGGAAGCAAACGGCATATCACAAAAGGAATGGAAAATGAATCCAGAAGAAATCAAACAAATGGTTGCAGACGCAGCTAGAGCCGCAGTTGAACAAACAACTAAAGCAATGCAAGATGCAGCATCAGCTCAAGCCGAAACTGAGCGCTCAAAAGCAGCTGAAGAAGCCTCCCTAGAAGCACGTATTAACGCCCGCGTTAAGTCAGCCCTAGAAGCCGCTACTCCAGCAGTAGTTCAATCCGGCGAGTCAGGTGCAGAGCGCCTATTAGCTGAAGTTGAAAAACGTTTCGAAGAGCAGTCACAAACAACAAAGCAAGTATTAGACAGCCTACAATCAGCTCTAGCTGAAAAGTCTGCCGAAATCGCAGCTATCCAAAAGTCAAAAATGGCTTTCTCAGATAAGTCTGGTGCTGACGGTGTTACTTACCAAGAAAAAGAGCAAGCAGTTATGCTTTCTACTATTATGGGTAAGTCACTGGACCAAACTAAGTATGGACGCGCACTACTAGAGAAGTCTAGTGTAGCTCACGTTCCAGGTGCTACACCATGGGAAAATGAAGTACAATTAACAATGGAAGATGCACTACGTCGTAGACTAGTTATCGCTCCTATGTTCCGTCAAATCCCAATGAAAACCAATGTATTAAGTATCCCTGTAAATCCTGAAGTTGGATCTGCAAGCTGGGTTACAACATTCAGTGGTGGAACTGCCCTAGAATCAGGTTCTGGCGGATCAGCGGTTGCTCACAAGCTAGCTGAAGTTACTCTAAATGCCTACAAAGTAGCGACAAAAGAGTATGTTGGATACGAAGAAGAAGAAGATTCTTTATTAATTCTTCTACCTATGATTCGTGATGCTATGGTTCGTCGTTGCGCTAAAGCAATCGATGGTGCCCTACTAACAGGTGACGGATCTACAGTACCTATCAGTGGCTTATCAAACCGTGCAGGTACTTCAGGTACTAATGCAGCCCTACTACAAACAGCTGCCAATGGTGCTGTAAGTATTGCTAAACTACGTGGACTACGTGCTCAATTAGGCAACTATGGTATCGATCCAGCTGACGTAGCATACATCGTTAATAACGATACATACTACGATCTATTAGAAGATACAACATTCATGACAATGGAAAAAGTTGGTCCTTTAGCTACTGTTATCACTGGTCAAGTTGGTATGATTGCTGGTTCCCCAGTTATCGCCACAGGAGAACTAGCTGCCAAAGCTACTGGTGCTGTCACTGCATTGACTAACATTGCTGCTCTTGCAGTTTATGTTCCTAACTTCTTAGTCGGTGCTCAACGCGGTCTACGCATTGACACACAAGAGTTAGCAGCTGAACAAGCCCGTGTAATGGTTGCTTCTATGCGCGTTGGAATGGCTCAAATTACAGCCAGCCAAGGTGTTAAAGCCCTTCGTTGGACAGCTTAATTTATTAAGCAAGACAGGACTCAGGTCCTGTCTTTTACATATCTTGCTAGTCAGGATATGTAAAAGACAAAAGGAAATATTATGGCCAATCTAGTAACCAAAGCAGAATATAAAGCTTATGCTGGTATATCTAGTACTACGCAAGATAATTTAATTGACTTCTTAATTCCAAAAATATCTGATGCTGTAAGAGGCTTCTGCAGAAATCCACTAATAGATACCCAAGAGAGTGTCATAGAAATATTTGATGGAGGTAATCCAGTATTAGTACCCTCTAGCGGACCAGTAGGAGCAATTGCTTCTGTACAGTACTCCACTGACTACGGCAAAATATATACAGACATGGTTCAATATATAGACTGGATCTATGTACAAAAAGAACAAGTAATAAAATGTGTATATAGCGACGTATTTCAGCTTAGACCAGCAGGTTATAGAGTAACTTATACAGCCGGATATGATGGATGCCCTGAAGGATTAAAGCTAGGAGTACTAGAGTTTATTAACTACTATATGCGACATGAAAGTACAGTTCACTCAAATTCAGCCCCTGGCGGTAGTGGTGGACAAATAGAATATATAATGCACAGTAAACTACCAGCAGCAATACAGCGTATCTTTGACCAGTATGCGTTAACGGTAAATTAATATGTCAATAGCGGAATTTAGTCAAACTCTAAGAGATAGAATTTTTAGTAAGTTTAATCAGATTAAAACAAGAAATTTAAGAGACGACTATTCTAAATTAGTAGAATCTGAAAAATTTCGTAAAAAGTATGAAGCCGCTAAATTAGGTGCCTCTTCAGTAATTACTGAAGGCTCTTTAAATAAGTTAATAAGTGATTTAAATAAAGATATAGAAAACGATACTTTAAGATCAGCTACACAAAAATTCTTAAAAAGCATATCTTTACCAAGATTTATAAACTATATACAAAGCACTACTTATTATGATAAACTAGTGACAAGAATTCCAGGAGAATTTAGGCTAGAAGCAGTACCGCAAGATACCTTACGCAAATTATTTATAGAGTATATAGAAATAGAGTTAAGCACTTTTGGATTACCTCATGCAACTGAGGTAGCAGTATATGAACATATTAATCATCATATACAGTCAGGACATTTAGCAGGAGTTTTCTCCCTACGTCTTAAAGAAGCACTATTTTTAAATGTAACAGATACAGGCACAGGATATAGAGATTTTAAGCTAGATCTAGGCGAGGGAGTCGATAAAACCTCTATAGATACCTTAGAAAGAATAATGAAAGTAGTACTAGATGCAGACTACTTAACCAGTAATATTGTAGACAGAGAGAGTATATTTGCAAGGGCAACTAAAACTGTCTTAGGTAATAGACCTCACTTAGAAGTAGAACTACAGTATAAAAGAGATAATGAAGAAGCCGGTAAATTACTGGCAACTACTGGTAAATATTTAAATGATTTAATTAAAACTATATCTTCAAAAACTGGAAGATCAGATAAAGATGCTACTGATAGTTTTAAAAAACTAATAATTAGCTTAAAACCTTTAACTGAAGTAGTTATAGCTAAAGCAGCAGAACTACAAAGTACACCTTCTAGCAGAGATTTAGCTAATTTAATAGCTGGAGACGCAAGAGCCTTAAATCAGTTAGCAAGCTCTTTAGTAAATACTAAAGGATCGCCTTCTTTAAAAGAATCAATTAGTAAAAATATAGCAAGTATAATAAAAACTGGAAAAACTTTAGAAGCAGTTACTACAAAAGTAACTGAAAAAGTATCAAAGACCAGTAAAGATAAAGACGTTGAAGCTTTAAATAAAACTTTTAAACAAGTAGGTAAAGCACTTAAGCAAGTACATGCTCAAATAAGTAAGCATAATAAAATATCTGGAACTAAAGCAGTATCAGCTACACAGCCATCTGCTGCACTACAGCGTATGCCTTCTATGACCTCTTTGCAGGCATATATTAACGAGAATTTACAAAGTGTAATTTCAGCTAATATGGGTGGAGGCACAGAGCATAGTATTTTAAATTATCGTACAGGAAGATTTGCTGAATCTGCTAAAGTAACAGCAGTTTCACAAAGTAGACAAGGTTTAATAACTGCTTTTTACACTTATATGAAAAATCCATATCAGACTTTTGAACCTGGATTTAAACAAGGTAGCCCTGCATCAAGAAATCCAAAATTGCTTATTTCTAAGTCAATTAGAGAAATTGTAGCAAATAAGGTAAGTAATAACTTTAGGGCACAAGCACTATGACTCGTAGAACATCTATTGTAAAAGCAATTGCTGAAAAAATGCAAGTGCAATTAAACGGGATTACCTATCCATCAAATGTATATGGTAATGCCTATCCCTCACTAAAATTTTGGGATGAAGTAAATGATTTTCCTTGTGTATATATGAGTCCTGGCACTGAAATTCGTCAATACGAACTTTCAGCATTTGCTTGGGGCTTAATGAATGTAAGCATAAAGGTTTATGCCCGTGGAGAAGATGCTCAGCTACAACTCGAGCAGTTGTTAGAAGATATTGAGAAACTACTAGAAAATAACAAAAATCTAGTATACGACGCCACAAAAAATCTGATAACTACTGAATTCTTAGTAGTATCTATAACAACAGATGAGGGACTTCTAAAACCTTATGCTGTCGGAGAAATTAACATACAAGTACGTTATCAAGTTATGTATGTATAAGTAGCCATAAGGCTATTAACAAATCGTATCCTAACGCACCAATCACAGATAAATATCTAGTAATGTGTCCGCAGGATGCACAAAATTAAAGGAATTAGATAATGGCAGCAACATTTAATCTAGTAAGAAATAGTAGAGTATTCTACACTACTAATGTAAACGCAAATACCGGCGTAGTAGCCGCTAGCGGTTTTACTACTGGAAATACACTAGAACTTCAAGTTTTAGATGGATTTACTTTTGGTCAAACTTCAAACGCAGACACAATCACAATTTCTGAAGCAGGTGCTACACCTACTCGAGGTCAGCGATCTTTCAACACAAGTTTAGGTCAAGCGGACTTCTCGTTCTCCACCTATATTAGACCTTCTAAGGCCGGTACTGTAGGCTCCGTTGTAAAATGCGAAGAGTCAGTACTATGGAATTCCTTACTTGGTTCTGTAGCTATCGGTGCATCAAATGCTATTGGAGTTGATTATACAGCTGCTTTAACAACACCTACTGCTGTTGGTTATACGGGCGGTACTCTAACAGTTACTGGCGCCACTGGCGACTTAGTAGTTGGTGAAACAGTTATGATGACTGGTCACGCAACAGCAGACCATAATACTGCTATTCGGATTACTGCAGTTACTGCAGGTACTAGCTGGGAAGGTCAGTGGTTATCAAACCCTGCTACACCAAGCACAACAGCTGCAGACTATGACAATGTAATCTTACGCAGAACAGCTTGGAATGAACAAGGTACTGCTTACGCAGAAGTTACAACCTCTTTAAGTAACAAAAATCAACTAGTTAAGTTTGGTATGATTATGGTAGTTGATTCAATTACTTATGTAATTGATAACTGCTGTTTAAATCAAGCCGACATTCAATTTGGTTTAGATGGTATTGCAATGGTAGCTTGGACAGGTATGGGAACAGCCCTACGTCAAGTTGCAACAACAGCTGCATTTGCCACTACTACACCATTTGCAATTACTGGTGGACTAACTGGTAACTACACATACAAAAATACTACTGCTGATTTTATTACTAATAAGCTAAGTACTGTTACCCTAAAAACAGGTATCAAAGGTTCTGGAACCGCATACAATCTAGCCTTAACAGGTGGACAAGTAACAATTAACAATAATGTTACATATGTAACACCTGCTAACCTTGGCGTTGTTAATCAACCAGTAGGATACTACACAGGTACTCGTGCTATTTCAGGTAATGTAACAGCCTACTTACGTACAGGTACTACTAATACTGCAGGATTACTTAATACGTTACTAGCAGCATCTTCTACATCTGCTGGAATTGAGCCACAGTATCAACTTATTGTATATGTAGGCGGAGCTTCTGCTACTACACGTGTTGAACTTGAAATGCCAATGGCGTTTGTACAGATTCCAACAATTGATGCTCAAGCAGTTCTATCAACCACAATTAACTTTACTGCTGAAGGTCATATCAATGACGCAAGCGGTATTGATATCGAAAATACTAATGAACTAGAAGTTCGTTATTTCCGCGCTTAAGCGGTTTTTACAGGTGCCGGCTTGATCATCGGCACCTCTTTTTAGTGTTATTATAATAGGAAAAAAATCAATGTCAACAGCAGCACCTGCTCTATCATTAAAATCATTACTAGTACCCAGTAAAACAGTCGAAGTAGACTATCCTGGACTTAATGGATTCAAAGTCAATGTAGTATTTTTATCAAGAGAAAAACTTGTTGAAATTCGAAAGAAAGCAACAAAGACAGCTTGGAAAAATCGTCAAGCGACTGATGAACTAGACGATAAGTTGTTTCTACAACTTTACGTAAATGCTTGTATCAAAGGCTGGAAAGGCCTAAAACTAAGTTATCTTGAGCAACTAGCTCCAGTAGACTTAGCAGGACAAGATCTAGAAAGCGAACTGCCCTACGATCAAGATAATGCCCTATTCTTAATGCAGAGTTCTGCAAATTTTGACGCCTTTATTTCGGAAACTGTTAGCGAGCTAGCAAATTTCACGAAGACCAGTACATCGAGTTAAATAAGTTACTAAAATCTTACTTTGATAATAGCAGTCTTAAAATGACAAAAGAAGCATATTTTGAAATGTGCGAGGCACTTGGTAGTGAGCCTGAAGAGTCTGAGATCCCAGTGGATTTTGCAGATTTACCAGACGAAGTACAATATGCATTTGGAGTTTACGGTAAGTTACGAGATGAGTGGGATGGGTTCAATGGAGTGTATCTTGGAAAAAATTTCACAGGTATACTTGATATATTTAATATATTAGATGTGCCGGTCGAAAATAAACGCGGATTATTTGAGTTAATATCAATTATTGATATTCATAGGTCTAATGCAATAGCACAGAACAAAGAAGCTAAAAAGTCAGAGCAATCAAAATGAGAAACCCCTATACTGAAAGGTATAGGGGTTTTTTTATGAGTTAAAAAAATTTGCTTATTGACTTCTGCGTGCTCGCGTGCTATAATGTGGAGGATGAAATAATATTACATTGTTTTAAAAGATGTTTATTGGAGGCCGCATGGCAACAGAACAATCAACGATTGAAGTAAACGTACTCACCAAGGGCTTAACTGAAGCCACGGCGAGTGCGCAGAAATTACATGATATAATGAAGGCAACTTCGAACATAGCCGCGAATATTCGTATTCCTACGGCTGTTCAGGCTGCCCAAGAACAAGTAGCTGCTACAAATAATAGAAGATCTTCACCAGTTATGGCTGGTTCGACTCCTAAAGGTGGAGGCAAGGGCAATGAGTATGGTACTGCAAGAGGTACTCTAGGCACAGGCGCTGAAGGCCGAGACTTCGCTAAACAAGCTCAAGGTCTTGGTGGACTAGTACACGTTTATGCTACATTTGCAGCTAACTTATTTGCTGTTTCCGCAGCATTTTCTGCACTTTCAAAAGCAGCAGATACTACTAACATTATCAAAGGTTTAGATCAACTAGGTGCCCAAAGTGGTAGATCTCTTGGCGGAGTTGCCAAGGCTATGGTTGAAGTTACTGGTGGTGCTTTAAGTTTAAGAGAAGCAATGACTTCTACAGCGCTTGCAAGTTCTGCAGGCATGACTAATGCTGCCATGATAAGAATGACTGAAGTAGCTAAAAAGGCTAGTTTGGCTCTTGGTAGAGATATGGGCGATTCTATGGATCGTCTTACAAAAGGTATTGCTAAAGTTCAGCCCGAACTATTAGACGAACTTGGTATTATGGCTAGGGTTATTCCTTCTCAAGAAAAATATGCTAGAGAATTAGGTAAATCCGTAAGTGCTTTAACTGACTTTGAAAAGAAGCAAGCGTTTGCTAATGCTGTATTAGAAGAAGGTGAAAGAAAATTTAGTTCAATTAATATTGATACTAATCCCTATACACAACTGTCAGCAAGTTTAGCTAACGTAGCGCAGACTGGCCTAGAGTTAGTAAATACCGTACTTGGACCATTAGCCTCAAGCTTAGCAAAAAGTCCAACAGCATTAGGACTAGCACTTACAGGTATTGCCGGTATATTATTAAAACAAGCCATTCCAGCACTAGGACAATACAGAAAAGGGCTTGAAGCAGTAAATGCAGAAAACTTGAAAAAAGTTTCTGAAATGCAGAAGATTCAAGGTGAAGCAGGTTATGATTACGATACTAAAATCGTAGGCGAACGAGCACGTAAAAAATATTTAGTAGAAAAAGACTTTGCTACAAAGTCTCTAGATGAGCAAAAAAAGATAACGGCCCAAGCAAATAAAATTGCAGATGCAGCAGCAGAAGCCTCAGCAGCTAGAGCAACTAGTTTACTAGGTCACGAAACGACAACTAATAAAATTCGTGACAGAATGTATCAAACCACTGCTATAAGTGGTGCAAAATATAATGTAAGCCAAATTCAAGGCGCATATGGTATGACTGCAGCATTTTCACAACTAAGTGAAGAGATGACAAAACTTCAATCTAAAACTAATACTATTGATGTTGGTGGTGGATTGATGCGCCAAGTCCCTGCAATTAATAAATTTAGCGCAGCACTAGTAGGTATATCTGGAGCCATAGCTATTATAGGAACTACAATAGGTACTTTAATAAATCGTTTCGCACCATGGATTATAGCAATTACAGCTTTTGCATCTGCTGTATCGTTTTTAATAGATTACTTTAAAACAGCTACTACAGCAGTAAATGCTTCAGCAAAAGCCCTTGAAGGAATAACCACAGCAGCTAAAACCATAGGCGATACTCTTGATGCTATAGAGAAAAAACCATTTTTAGAGCAAATTAGTAATGCATCTGTACAAGCTAAAGCTGCGGCCATAAATGAACTTAGTTCAAGCTTAGGGCTACTAGTAAAACGCAATAAAGAAGCCAGTGAAAAAGTAGCAAAAGGTAGTTATGCGGATTCAATTGGAGATCAACGCTTGACTTACCGTTTAGATAGAGCCTATAAGGTAGGAGACGCCTATACAAGTAATTTAGGTAGAGAACTAGCAGATGGAACACAACAAGCATTAGTTGCAGCTTCTAAGTTAATAGTAGGTAGCACAGAAGAAGCAACCTACAGAGCCAGTATTAAGAATATATTAGGTATATCATATAGCGACTCAGATAATTTAGAAAAACAACTGAAAAATATACCAGACGAATTAATTAAGAAATTACCTAAATTACAAAAATCTTTAGAGGATACCAATAAAGCTATAAATAATGCAGCGTCCGCAGGTAAAGAGCTTGATGACGCTTGGACTGCAGCTACAAAAACTTTTGATAATTTAATGACTAGTTTAGCTATAACAGATCCACTTGGCAAACTAGGTGATGAAACTATTAAAGTTGGTATAGCCATGACTAAGGCTTTTGAAGATCCTGCAAATAAATTAGCAGAATTAAGTAAAACTTCTAAGGATATGTCTAGACTAAGATTTATGTCCCCTGAAACTGCAAAAGACATGATGTTATTTGCAGGACAATTAGATCAATCCGCTAAAAAAGTAGACAAGCTAAAAGAAAAATTAAAAACTTCTAGAGAAAATGAAAATAAATCTTCTAAAGAAGTCGGAATGTTTGGAAAATTCACAGACTTTTTAGGAATTACAGATAATCCTGGTGATTTAAAGAAAGCACAACAAGAGTCTAAAAATATTAACAAACAGATTGCTGCTGAAGCTAATAATGTAGAATACCAAAAATTATACTTAAAATCTCAAGATGAAGTATTTGCTAAAGGTGCAAAACTTGTAAACGATTCTATAAGTCAATCATTTGCTAAAGCAAATATTGCCTTAAGCCAAACCGTTTTAGCTAATGCAGGAAATACTAAAGAAGGTATAAGAGCATTAGCAGATTTAGCAAAACAACAAATAGATGTTGAATCTGGCAATCTTAATGCAATGCTTCAATTAGCAATAGTTACCAGTGAACTAGCTAAAATTCAAGAAGAAATATTAATTGCAGAAAAACGCAAAGAATTAAAAAGAGATAATAAAGACGGTAATATTAGCAATGAGGATTTTAAACGTCAATCAAGCGAGCTTACTAAAAGAGCAATTATACTAGAAACATCTAGAGAAAAGCAAAATGCTTCATTTAAAAATAATGCTGCAGACTTAAATGCCACAGGTCCAGGCTCAGACATTACAAGACGAGCTGCTCAAATGAATTACCCTTTAGTGTCTATGACAGAATCAGTAAGAGCACAATTAGCTTTAAATACAGCTAAAAAA
>JGI25925J51416_10000198_pt1 | contig 13922 bp, 12 predicted proteins | sample LauGreFaBDMM15DN_2_FD_51416 | JGI IMG/M metagenome (IMG submission 51416) | reverse complement strand
CGCTTGAATGGAATGGTCTGGGAAAGCTAAGATTTCACCCTTACTTTTATTGATTTATGCCACATAGGCACCTGCCAATTTACCATCCACAACCTCAACGAAGATATTTTCCTGCAAGGTAGTAGCCAGTGAAATGCCTACATAATCAACATGAACTGGAAAAACCTTATAACTTCTTTCAACAAGAGTAAGTGTCTGGATTTGTTTGGGTGACAGGGGCAGAAAAGGGAGTATGGCGTACAACAGGGTTTTCCCGCTGTTCACTACATCATCAACAACAATCAGGATTTTATCTTTCAGCTCAATGCCAGTGGGAATAGCGCAATTGAGTGGATTAGATTTGTCTATCTGAATCTCAATCAAATCAATCTGTAAAGAAGAAATTTCACCCAGGATGGCACTTAATTCTTGTGCAACAACAAAACCATTTTCCCTGATGCCCGCAATGGAAACAGCTGTTGTTCCGTTGTTTCTTTCCAGGATTTCAAAAGCCATTCTCCTGAGTTTCATCATGGCTTTTTCTGATGTAAGGATGTACTTCTTTCCCATGGTNTTGGTATGATTATTGAATAGTTNTGTAATTTAGTGCACTTGCCACAAACNATATAAAAATGAATTTATCCTTTCAACACCTTATACCATCCACATTTAGCGATTCGTCAAGGGTGTGGATATACCAAAGCAACAGGATTTTTACCCTCTCGGAGGCATTGACCATTGAAAAAATACTGGAAGATTTTACTGCTAACTGGAAATCCCATGGGACACCAGTTCAAGGTTTTGGAACCCTTTTTTTCGGGCAATTCATTATCCTGATGGCAGATGAGGAAGTAACCGGTGTCAGCGGATGCAGTACCGACAGTTCGGTAAGACTGATCAAGGCATTGGAAGAAGAGTACAGCGTTTCTATGTTCGACAGGATGAACCTGGCTTTCTATATCAACGAAAAAGTACAATTGTTACCCTTTCCCCAACTGAATTATGCCATCGACAATGCCTTCATTGACAAGGAGACCTTGTTTTTTGACAATACAGTCTTGACCAAGGCTGCGTTGCTGGACCGATGGATTACACCGCTATCCACTTCCTGGTTGGGCAAAAGAATACTGCCCCAGGGCCATCAATAATTGAATATTTAGGCGTGACAATTTGTCATATCTCTCCTTTTTCACTAATTTTGCATGATGCTCAATTTTGCCAACAAAACGATTGATGAAAACCGTCAAGGTGAAGCTTATGCTGGTGAACTTGCTACCAATGCAAAACCAGGAAAGCTTTTTTATATTGAAAGTTATGGTTGCCAGATGAATTTCAGCGACAGTGAAATCATCGCATCCATCCTCCATACGGAAGGTTTTGTTCCTACCAAAAATGTTGAGGATGCAGACCTTATTTTCCTAAATACCTGTTCAATCCGCGAAAAAGCAGAACAGACAGTTCGAAAAAGGCTTACTGAATTCAAAAAGATCAAAAAACAAAGACCCTCTATGCTGATTGGTGTATTGGGTTGCATGGCAGAAAGGCTGAAAAGCAAACTGCTTGAAGAAGAAAAACTGGTTGATATTGTGGTTGGCCCCGATGCATACCGCAGTTTGCCACAATTGATTGATGAAGCCGATTCCGGCACAAAAGCCGTAAATGTATTGCTCAGCAGGGAAGAAACCTATGCTGATATTTCTCCTGTTCGCCTCAACTCCAATGGAATCAACGCTTTTGTAAGCATCATGAGAGGCTGTAACAACATGTGTGCTTTTTGTGTAGTTCCTTTTACAAGAGGAAGGGAAAGAAGCAGGGATGATGCCTCCATTGTTGCCGAATGCAAGNACCTCTTTGAACAGGGCTATAAGGAAGTAACCTTGCTTGGACAGAATGTTGACAGTTATTATTGGGTTGATCCCAAAACCAATCATCCGGTAGATTTTGCCATGTTGCTGGAGAATGTGGCACAGATCAGTCCATCCCTTCGCATCCGATTCAGTACCTCTCATCCCAAAGATATCACAGACAAGGTCTTGCATACAATGAAGGCACATGCCAACATTTGCAAATACATCCACCTGCCTGTACAAAGTGGCTCTACCAGAATTTTGCAACTGATGAACAGAACCTATACCAGAGAATGGTACCTGGCCAAGGTAAAAAGAATAAAGGAAATCATGCCTGAATGTACCATCAGTGCAGATATCATGACAGGTTTTTGCACCGAAACTGAACAAGACCATGAAGATACTCTTGACATCATGCGTCAGTCGCAATACGAGTACAGCTATATGTTTGCCTATTCTGAGACCTGGCACCCTTGCTGCAAAGCGCTATACGGATGATGTTCCTGATGAAGTAAAAAAACGCAGGCTGGATGAGATCGTCAAACTGCAAAACAGTTTATCCCTTGAAACGAATAAACTAGATATCGGAAAGGTTTTTGAGGTTTTGATTGAAGGCAACTCCAAAAAAAGTGACCTGCAATGGATGGGAAGAAACAGCCAAAACAAGGTGATGGTTTTCGATAAAATTGAAAACAACCAGCTTCAACCAGGCAGTTTTGTGCATGTGATGGCAGAATCCTGTACACAAGGTACCCTGATGGGGAAAATTGTCAATCATTCCTAACTAAAGCAATCAATGGACATTCAAAGCATAAAAAATAGATTTGGCATCATCGGCAACTCCCCTGCCCTCAACTACGCGTTGCAGGTAGCAACCCAGGTTGCCAATACCGACCTTACTGTGCTTATCGTAGGAGAAAGTGGCGTTGGAAAGGAGATTTTTTCACAAATCATCCATGCGCTGTCACCAAGAAAACACAATCCTTTCATTGCTGTGAACTGTGGTGCCATACCCGAGGGAACCATCGATTCTGAATTGTTTGGTCATGAAAAAGGATCTTTCACAGGGGCAGTTGACTCCAGAAAAGGCTATTTTGAGACGGTCAATGGTGGCACCCTGTTCATGGATGAGATTGGTGAAACACCGTTGGGAACCCAGGCAAGGCTGTTGAGGGTATTGGAAAACTCAGAATTCATCAGGGTAGGATCTTCTAAAGTGCAGAAAACGGATGTAAGGGTTATTGCCGCCACAAACAAAGACCTGCTTACCGCAACACAGAACAACAAATTCAGGGAAGACCTTTATTACAGGCTCAATACAGTTCCTATAAGGGTCCCCTCACTAAGAGAGAGGAAAGAAGACATCATCCTGCTTTTTAGAAAATTTGCCGTTGATTTCGCAGAGCGATACAGAACCAGCCCCATTCAATTGACCGAAGAGGCAAAAACCATGATGCTTAACTATTCATGGCCAGGAAATGTACGTGAATTGAAAAATATTGCAGAGCANATATCTGTATTGGCTGAAGATAAATCCATTTCGGGCAATGATCTTGAACGGTTTTTGCCAAAAAATAACGTCAACAATTTGCCCATGCTTGTTGGATCAGGCCATATGTCGTCTGGACAGAATGAATTCATGAATGAACGGGATATTCTTTACAAGTTGTTCTTTGACTTAAAAAAGGATGTTACTGAAATGAAGAAAATGTTTCTTGAAATCGTTCAAAATCCTTCCAATATTCCTACAGTTTCACATGTGATGGAAGAATCTTACCGGCAAGACCTGCCCATCAGTAGACAGCATCAGGATCAACATACCCATGGAAGCATTATTCCTGTCAACAATCAACCCATNTTTATAACAGAAAACAGGGAAATGCAGGATACCATCCTTGTTGATGAATCACTCAACATCATGGACAAGGAAAAAGAATTGATTGAGAAAGCACTGCGCAAGCACAAAGGAAAAAGAAAAGATGCTGCCTCTGATTTAGGAATCAGCGAAAGAACCCTTTACAGAAAACTGAAAGAATATGATATTGAAGATTAATACTTTATACNGTAAGTACGCTCAATTACTGCTTGTTGTATTGGCAATCGTCAGTATTCAAGGCACTTGCAGGTATTCGCTAAAAGATGTTTCCATCCCTCCCGAAATCAAAACCGTCAGGGTATTCTTCATTGAAAACAAAGCCAGGTATATCAATCCTCAGTTGAGCCCGAAACTTTCAGACAAACTCAGGCAAAAGATCATCAACCAAACCAGGCTTTCACAAACCAATAATGATGCGGATTACGAAATAAGTGGTTATATCAGCGATTATTCCGTCAATACATCGGGTATTTCACAACAACAGGTAGCCAGCAACAACCTGAATGTAACCGTACACATTATTTTCAAGAACAGGCAGGATGAGAAAAAGAACTTTGAGACAGATATCACCAGGAATTTCCCTTTTTCTGCCAGCAAAAGCCTTACACAAGCAGAAGCTGAGTTGAATGAACAGATGGTCACCAACCTTACCGATGAGATTTTCAATCGGATTTTTTCAAATTGGTAAAGGAGCTTAATTTAGCAAAATGATGAAGGAAACTGATTATATGATTCAATCCCTCTTTCAGAGAGAAAGCATGGATGAAATGACACTTGACGAACTCAAGTCTCATGCTGAAGCATTTCCCTATTCTTCGATCATACAATTTTTATATACCTGCAAACTAAAATCACAATATCACCTTGACTTTCCCGAGGCTGTATCGAAAACGGCTTTGTTTTTTGATGACTCCAGTTGGCTCAATTACCAACTCAGGGAAGAAGGTGAAAAAGGAAATTTCAGGAAAATCCTTTATGGTTCACAGCATAACGATGCAAATGAGGTTGAAGAGGTTGAAGGGTTGAACTTGCCTGCCGAAGGCAGGGGGGTTGAAGGAAGGTTTAGGGAGGTTGAGGGAGGTTTAGAGAAGTTGAGCATGCCTGCAGAGGTTGAAGGGTTGAACTTGCCTGCCGAAGGCAGGGAGGTTGAAGGGGTTGAAGAAGTAGATTTTGATGAAAATGAAGGAGGCTTTCATGATCCAGCAATAGTTCAAGCCATAGAGAAGATTGAACTGCAAGACCCCAATACCAACCCTGCGTCTGGGACAAACAAAGATTTTGAATTCCAACTAACACCCTACCATACTNTTGATTATTTCGCCTCTCTGGGCATCAAAATCAACATGGAAAACGAAAAAGATGAGCTTTCTCTGAAGGTAAAAAGTTTCACAGCATGGCTAAAAACCATGAAAAGGCTTCAACCTGGCCCAGAAACGGTTACGGTCAAGGATATTCAATCTATTCTTAATACCCAAAACGATAAAGAAAATCAACCAGAGTCAATATTAACGGAGGCGATGGCTGAAGTATACCTAAAACAAGGACTCAGGGAAAAGGCTATTGATGTTTACGACAAATTAAGTTTGCAAAATCCTCTCAATAGCCATAAATTTGCAGACAAAATTTCACAGATCAAAGAAAACAAGATATGACAACAATTTTTATCATCTTAATCATATTGGTTTCAGTGCTTTTGGCGGGTATTGTGTTGATACAGAATCCCAAAGGTGGAGGACTTGCCGGTAATATTGCAGGATTCAGCAACCAATTCATGGGTGTAAAGCAAACAACTGATGTATTAGAGAAGGGAACCTGGGTACTTTCAAGTATTTTGGTTATTCTTTGCCTGGTTTCTGCCTTGGTAATCAACTCTGGCAAAACGNGTGGATCTGATACGTTGAAGAGTATCCCAACCACTACTGGAAATACAGCTCCTCAACAGGCCCCAGNCCCAATGCCACAGGCTCCAGCACCAGTTGCCCCTCAACCCAAATAAGCAGATTTTATTATAACAAAACCCTGCTTTCAGAAAGCGGGGTTTTTCTATATATTGAGGTATGGTACAAAAAAAAACAAGGAAAAAAACGGTCAAAAAGCGATCCAACATAACCTCTATTGTTTTACTCACGGTGCTTGCCTTTNTTTCTTCAGCTTTCTTTTATGTGCTTTTTCTNAGGCCTGCAACCAATTTTAATGCTGAGCAGGCCACTATATACATTCCAACCAACAAGGCTGAAAAGCGTTTTGTGAAAGAGCTCGTTCGAAAACACCTCAAGCCTGTAGGAGTTACTACATTTCTGGCATTGTCTGATTGGACTGGATACTGGAAAGCAATCAAGCCAGGTAAATATGTAATTGAAAAAAATGCAAGCATTTTTACCATTTTCCGAAATTTAAAGGGAGGAAGACAAATACCAGTGGAACTTACCATCAATAAGTTCAGGACAAAAAAAGAGCTTGCCAAATATATTGGAGGCAAACTGGAATGCACTGAAGCTGACATTTACCGGTTCATCTCCAACAATGACTCCATTCGGGCATTTGGTGTAAAGCAGGAAACCTTGATGACCCTTATCATTCCCAATACCTATGAAATTTATTGGAACAGCAGCCCCAATGAGTTTATGAAGAGGATGAGCAAGGAGTCAAATGCCTTTTGGACTGATAACCGAATTGACAATGCTACATTGCTTGGTCTCTCCAAAGAAGAAGTGATCACCATAGCCTCCATTGTTGAAGAAGAGACCAATAACATTGAAGAAAAACCAACCATTGCAAGTGTTTATATCAATAGGTTGAAACAAGGAATGCCCCTGGGAGCAGATCCAACCATCAAGTTCGCTGTTGGAGATTTTCGGATACGAAGGGTTACATTCGGTCATATCAGATCAACTGCAGGCTCTCCATACAATACCTATAGAAACAAAGGCTTACCACCAGGCCCGATTTGTACTCCATCCATTGCATCAATTGATGCAGTTTTAAAAGCGGAAAAGACTGACTATTTGTATTTTTGTGCAAGAGCAGACTTCTCAGGATCACATAGTTTTGCCTCAACATCAGAAGAACATTTTGAAAATGCCCGAAAATACCGGAAGGCTTTGGACAGTCTCAAAATACATTAATTGAACAGAATGATAAAACTTCAAAGGATCCTGATTGAAAGCAGACCCGTAAAGGGAGTGATCAATTGGTCAAAAAAACTGGTTTTACCAGGCTTTGAAGGCCTTCCTTTGTATGATGTACTTCATTTTTTCTTCAAACAAACACAACAAATAGGGCTCAATGAAAGGGCCGCCTCGGTGTCATTCAATTTCTTGATGTCCATTCCGCCACTGTTCATTTTCATTTTTACCCTCTTATCCTACATACCAGGCTCCAAAAGATTGTATGATGAGGTTCTTGTTCTTTTGCGTAGTGTAATACCGGATGAAATAACCTATACCATGATCAAAAATGTGATGGATGACTTTTTTTCTACAGGAACAGGTACACTTTCATTCGGACTTTTCCTGGCATTGTATTTTTCTTCAAATGCCACCTTGACCATCATGAGAACTTTCAGGAAATCCATGTTGCACATTGAAGTGGAGGAACAAAATTTTATCGAAGTAAGGCTTATTGCCATCAGGCTTACGTTTATCATCGTTTTATTGATCATCGCTACCATCATGATCATGCTTACGCAAACAATCATTTTGAATTGGATTATCGAACAAATGAATATCAAAGACAGTTTTAATGATTTCATATTTGGTTCCGCCCATTTTGTAGTTACATTTTTACTGATTTTTTTGGCGACTGGCCTTATCTATCGCTATGCTCCACATGTTCAAAAAAAATGGAAGATCAGAACGCCTGGAGCCCTGCTTGCCACCATTTTGATCATGTCTTTCACCTATTTTTTCTCATATTGGGTAAACAATATTGCTTCATATAACAAAGTTTATGGATCATTGGGGAGCATTTTGATACTGATGTTTTTGGTATTTGTCAATTCCCTTGTTCTATTGATAGGATTTGAGTTAAATGTCAGCATCAATTCGCTTAAAAGTATCGCTGAAAAAAGAAAAATAATTAACAACAAATAACATCCAACATGCGCCATTTTTTTGTTTTCGCATTTCTTCTGATTGCCCTATCTGGTTTTTCTCAAGAGACCATCAAGCTTAGCATTTCAGCAAAAAACAAACAGGGAATCAAAGTTGAAGGTATTGAGGTCAGTTTACTCAATTCTAACCAATTGGTAGACGTAAATGAAAAGACAGGTATAGTTTTCAATAATCTTTCAAAAGGTTATTATGAACTGCTTATTACAGCAGAAGGCTATGCATCGGTTATCTGGAAAGGTCAACTGGACAGATCTCAAGAGGTTTCTATACTGATGGAATCCAATTCCATCAAGTTGGATGAAGTTGTTGTAAGCAGTGATAAAAAACAGGCGAATATTTTGAATACGCCAGGCTCAATCAGTTCCATCAATGCAAAACAGATCAGGGACATGAGGATCTGGGAAATCAGCGACTTATCCGGGTTCGCCCCCAACCTTTTTATCGCCAATTCCGGAGATAACCGCAATGTAACAGGGATCAGGGGAATGGTTACCACTTCATATGACCAATCGGTTGCCACTTATGTTGATGGTGTGGCACAATTCAATTTGGATACCTACATCCCACAATTGAATGAAATTGAAAGCATTGATATCATCCGTGGTGCTCAGGGAACATTTTACGGGAGAAATGCGATGGGTGGTGTAATCAATATCACCACGAAGAAACCTACCAATGCAACGCAGGTTAATGCAGGTGTTCAAATTGGAAATTACGGTCAGAAAAGGATCAATGCTGCTGTGAATGCACCAATCATCAAGAATAAACTTTTTCTTGGTATGTCCGCACTGCATGATCGAAAAAATGGATTTTATACCAATGAATTCCTCAACATGAAATTTGACAAGCAACAACAAACGATGTTGAACTTGCAGCTTAAATATTTTTTGACCAAGGGATGGAGTTTACAGGCTGACCTCAAGCAATATATTGCCAAGAATGACGGCGCCTTTCCGTTGGTCAATGACATGAAAGCGTTGTTTGAAAATCCTTATACCCTTTCTCAAAACCTTACGTCCTCNATGAGAGACAACAGCAGGAACGTTTCAGTTGTGGCAAAACACAAGGGAAAGAAAACAGATATAACCCTTCAGCATGCAAGACAGCGCAATTATCGTTTTTATGAGAAATCACTTGATGCGGACTTCTCCCCTGCTGACATTGTAGGCATATTCAACAATTACGGTAAAGATTTCAATACTGTGAATGTAATGACCAATGAGCTAAGGTTTAATTCAGTAAAGTCTTCACCAGAGCAGGCTTTTGAATGGAGTGCAGGTATATACCAATTCTCTCAAAAGAGTCCTACCAAACAGGCAACTGTTTTTGGTAAAGATGCTGGCTTGTTTGGTATACCGGATAAAAATTTCTCTATTATCTCCATCAACAAGGGCGAGAACAATGGGCTTGCTGCCTATGGTCACATGAGCTATACAATCAACNAAAAANTTAGTGTNAACGGTGGCATGAGGATAGACAATGAAAACAGAAAACTGACCATTGGCAGCCAGTACGAAAAACAACCTAGACCCGCANTNCCAANNATGGCTGATACTACAGGGAAATCATCCTATGGAGCATTTTCTCCTAAACTGGGCATTCAATTCCAGCCTACCGCAGAACAGCTGATGTACCTATCCTTCAGCAGGGGATTCAGGAGTGGCGGCTTGACGTCAATATCTTCAGATCCATCTCAGGTTCCATTGTCTGCCTATAACCCTGAATTTAGCAACATGTTTGAAGCAGGCATCAAAGGAAAGGACAAGAACAACCAGTTCAGGTATGCCATAGCCTTTTTCTATAACAAAGTGATGGATATCCAAACACCTTTATTGGTGTTACCCGACGCGGTTACCATTATCCAGAATGCCGGAGAAATGAATGCTTGGGGTTTAGAGGGTGAAATGGAAATTAAATTGGCAAAAGGATTGAGTTTACAGTATTCAGGAGGTTTGACATCAGCCAAGTATGCTGTTTTGGGAGTGGTTAGCAATGGTGCCCAAGTTGATTTGTCTGGCAACAAACAAGTCTTTACTCCATCCACCACCAATTATTTTGCAACACAATACCAAACCAGCATCGCTGCCCATGAACTGATGTTCAGGTTGGAATACAACCATACAGGCAAGCAGTTCTTTGATCTTGCCAATACCATTGAGCAGAAAGCCTATGGTTTGGTCAATTTCAGGTCAAGCATCAGAACAAACCATTTCGACATCTCCGTTTGGGGCAGAAACCTGATGGGCAAAAAATACATCAACTACGCCTATGATTTTGGTGCTGCTCATCTTGGCAATCCCAGAATGATTGGCATTGGGTTGGGTTGGAGGTTATAGCCTTTCCAAGAAAGGTGTTATTCCCAAACCTGGCAACAGGGTTGGCTTCCATTGGTATTCAACAAACTCAATTCCAGCCCCAAGGTCTTCCTTCAACAACAAAGGCCCATCGGCATCCAGGAAGTCTACCATCGGTGCCAGATGCGCCAGTGCGGCTGTTCCTATANTGCTTTCATTCATGCAACCCAGCATTACTTGTAGGTTTAACAACCTGGCTTTTTTTATCATTTCTAATGCAGGAGTAATACCACTGCATTTGGTAAGTTTGATATTAATCCCTGAAAAATAACCAGCACATTTTTCAACATCCCTTTCCCCTACGCAAGACTCATCAGCAATGATGGGAATGGATGTTGCCTCTTTTAAAATCTTTGCACCTTCAAGGTCTTCTTTGGCCAGGGGCTGTTCAATCAATTCAATACTGAGTTGTTCTAAAACAGGAAGTATTTCAAGGGCCTGGTCAAAGCTCCATCCTGCATTGGCATCAACCCTGATGATGGCATGGGTATGTTGTCTGATGGCCTTGAGTTTTTCTAAATCATCTGCAGTGCCCACTTTTATTTTGTAGATCGGCGCAGGATGTGCATCAATTTTCTCCAGCATCTTTTCAAGCGAATCGATGCCTATGGTATAATCAGTTTTGGGTGTATTGGCCAGATTCAGGTTCCACAATTCATACAAAGGCTTTCTCCTGAGTTTACCGTAGATATCCCATCCTGCCATGTCAAAAGCACAAACCAGAAATGGATTGTTGGGAAACAAATGGTGTAAAAAATGCCAGAATCTTTTGGGATCTGTCAAAGAAAAGGATTCGACAAACTTTCGTTTCGCTTCAAGATCCGCTACCATTTGATCAGTGGTAATGCCATAATAGGCAATAGCAGGCGCTTCTCCATACCCAATGATGCCCCGAAAATTCAGTTCAACAATGAAGGTAGGCTGGTGTGTTTTTGTTCCTTTGGAAATGGTAAATGGATATTCAAAAGCCAGTTCTTTTTGCCAATAGCGTATTGTAAACATAGATTTTACTGCATCTTCCTTTTAAAGCCAATGAAATATCAGTGAAAACCTATCGGTTGTTAACACTGATTAAATAGTTGAGGTCTTGGTTAAAGGTATCATTTTTAATCAGTTCTTCAATAGGCAAGTGCATTCTAAATCTCCAGTAATGGTTCGGATCTCCTGGGATATTGATCCGTTCTGCATACGGATCTTCCAATCGAAGAGAATCATTTGTGGCAAGCAAATCCTGCAATTGAAATACTGCCCACATGGCTGGTGAAGCCAGGTGTTGAAGTACAACGGAACGAACGATTTGACTTGTTGCAGCAGCAGGAGCTTCTCCATGTAGCCAGAGCTGTTCATTATAAAATTCTTGGGTCTTTTTCCGGTCTTCCAACCACCATTCACGGATCGTGCTCATGTCGTGGGTAGATGGAGTGACTACAGAAAGATAGGGTGCATTGGATGGATTAAAAAAGGAAATATTCAATTGCTTGGGCATTCTCTGCACTTCCATGCTCAGAAAACCAAGTGCTGACATGACGGCAGGAACACTTTGGGGAACCATTCCCAGGTCTTCTCCACAGATGAGCATGTCTGTGCACAGTTTTAATGCTGGAAGTTTTTCAAGTGCTTCATGCTTCCAGATTTGCTCCTGGCGATGATAGAAATAATCATCATACAAGAAAGAAAGTTGTTGCTGGGCATGGGAGTCCAGGTATTGAAATGACAGGGTTTTTGAAGCATTGAAACGGAAGTGGAAACCATCGTTGTTTTCACCATCAGACCAGAGAACAACGTTAGCATGGAGATTGAATAAAAGTTGTTTTAATTCTTTTTTAGCAACATCTTGTTCTTCAGCGTTGAAATATTCTTCAATTTTACGTTGTGTATCAAAAATGGATTTGAACCGATAAGTAGCATCTTCATTCGATTCTAGAAAATGTTTTGCATCAGCCTGTAAATGGCTTGCCAGTTGTCCAATTACAGCATCAGTGATATAGGGTTTACAGTATCGATTGTTGTCAACAAAAACTCCCCTTTGCTCAAATTCATTCCTCGAAACGGGAATGGCAGGTACAAACTTACCCATGATGCCCTCAATGGCATGATCGGGTATTGACCAAATGCGAAAAAAACCAAGGATATGGTCAATCCGAAAAGCATCAAAATAGTTTGACATTTGCTGGAATCTTTGTCTCCACCAGGCAAATCCATCTGATTTCATGGTTTCCCAGTTGTATGTTGGAAAACCCCAGTTCTGGCCTTTTACCGCAAAATCATCTGGAGGTGCACCTGCCTGCATGTCTAGGTTGTACAACGAAGGCTGCGTCCAGGTATCTGCCCCATTTCTGTGTACACCTATGGCAATATCGCCTTTAAGAATAATGCCTTTGCTGTTTGCATAATCATGGGCATTTTTCAGTTGAAGGTGCAGCTGATATTGGATAAAATAATGCACTGCAATGGCATCAAAATTTTCTGCGCCTGGGGCACATAGTTCATTGATGAGTGAATCATTGAATGAAGCATATTTACCCCATGTTGAGGAATCGGGAGAGCCGAATTTGTCTCGGAGAAAACCATAAGCAGCATACGGAACCAACCATGAACTGTTTTCAAGATAGAAATTTCCATAGTCAACTTCTTGAAAAACATCATTCTTCATGCATTGATAAAGGGCGGTCAAAGCATCCCACTTCAATGCCATGACGGTTTCATAGTCAACACCTGGGGAAGCATTCAATTCATCCTTTCGGGAGAGATAAGAATTTATTTGCTTTGCATTTTTTTTTCCGGCAATTGTTTCAATCGAAGCATAAATAGGGTGAAGTGCAAACGCTGATATGGCAGCATAAGGATAGGAATCTGCCCTTGTATGTGTAGAGCTTGTATCATTGACAGGAAGGAGTTGAATCATCCTGAGGGATACTTTTTCTGCCCAATCCACCAGCAGGTTGATATCAGTGAATTCTCCAACACCCATGCTTTGGGCAGAACGCAAACTGAAAACAGGAATGGCAATACCTGCTCCTCTCCAGATCTGGTCAAAACGGGCATATCCATCTTGAATCAAGCAAGTGAGTTGTGATTTTTGCTGAAGACTGACCTGCCTGTTGTTCCCTTTTTCATAGCCCATAAAATTACCGGAGGCATCCAGCAAACAATATTTGTATTCAAATGGAATTGGGGTATGGGCAGCATCTATATCAGCAATCCAATGGGTGCCATTGAATTGCATTGTAAGCACTTTGGAAACAGACCAATTCCCCAAAACATCCGAATTACCCATCAACCCCAATTGATAATCATTGGAAAGCATTGGAGCATCAATGGTAAAACGAGCATATCCGGCTTTAAGCGGTGAATTTTTGGCAGCTTTTCGTTGAACAGAAAATATATGTTCAAAAGGTGATGTATGAAAAACATTGGAAACAGCACCCATATCAACCCAACTGTCCAGCAATACCAGTTCAGATTTTTGCTTTTTCAGTGAAATGAACCTGTTTTTGGAACAATCCCTGGTCACCGTTCCAGTCTCATCTTCAAAAAGATACTGATATGTTAGTTTTTTATAGGCACCGGTTTGATTTTGGGTTAACGCAAGCTGAATATGCCAATGAGAATGATCTACATAGCGCATCGGATAAATAACAGGAAATTCAGCATGCTCGACTCCAGGAAAATCTACCTGAATCCTCAACATTTGTCCTGGTCGGGTAGAAAATCTCAGGTATATATCAATATTCATCAATCAATGTGTATAGGG
>JGI25925J51416_10000195_pt1 | contig 13956 bp, 16 predicted proteins | sample LauGreFaBDMM15DN_2_FD_51416 | JGI IMG/M metagenome (IMG submission 51416) | reverse complement strand
ATCAATTTTTGAAAGACCCAAGAACTCAAAAGGTTTACTCCTTTCAAGCGATGTACGCTGGCGTTAGCCCACAACAAGCACTTGCTATCTATGCAGTGATTGCCTATATGGACTCAGTAAACGGCGTCTTCTTTCCAAAAGGTGGCATGCATGCTGTACCACGCGCCCTAGCCGGAGCGGCCCAAAAACATGGCGTAACATTTAAATACAACACCACAGTTACCTCAGTTGAAAAGCAAAATGGCAGAGCAACTGCAGTAATTACCGAAAATGGTGAACGGATTACTTGCGATGTTGTGGTACTAAATCCAGATCTACCAGTTGCTTGGCGAGACTTGTTAGGCAAGCAGCCATTATCAGTGAAACGGCTTAAATACTCACCCTCTTGCGCAACTTTGCTAATTGGCTCAAATAAGAGTTATAACCACCTTGCTCATCACAATATCCATTTTGGCAAATCATGGGATGGTGTATTTGATGAGTTAATCAAGAAAAAAACATTAATGAGTGACCCAAGTATTTTAGTAACTGTGCCATCTAAAGATGATCCCTCACTGGCACCTGCTGGAAAAACCTCTTATTACGTATTATTTCCTACACCAAACTTAAGTGCAGATATTGACTGGAAAAAAATTGGACCAAAATACCGTGATGAGATGATCAAAGCATTAGAGGATCGTGGTTATAACGGCTTTGGTGATGGCATTGAGGTTGAGCATCTAACTACACCCCTTGATTGGCAGGATCAGGGAATGGCGCAAGGTGCACCATTTGCTAGCGCACATACCTTCTTCCAAACCGGACCGTTTCGGCCAAGAAATTTAGCAAAGGGTTATGAGAATGTAGTTTTTGCAGGATCTGGAACCCAACCAGGAGTTGGCGTACCAATGGTTTTAATCTCCGGTCGCCTTGCCGCTGAACGCATTGTTGGACCAGTTAAATAGTAAATCACTAGATGGATGAGCTAACTGCAGCTGGAATTATGGATCCAGATCTGCGCGCCTCCTATCTTGAATGTAAGCGGCTTAACTCACTTCATGGAAAAACTTATTACTTAGCGACTTTGTTGTTGCCGCCGGCAAAACGACCATTTGTGCATGCACTTTATGGTTTTGCTCGATATGCAGATGAAATTGTTGATGACCTTGCATCGATACTGACTGAAGAAGAAAAGGCTAACTCCCTAAAAGAATGGGGTGATGGTGTATTGGCCGATATTAGATCAGGGAAAAGCAAGGACCATGTCGGCAGTGCATTAGTAGATACGGTAAAGCGATTTAATATTCCAATAGCTCACATTGAAGCATTTCTAAATTCCATGAAAATGGATTTAACAATTACCGAATACCACTCATATGAAGATTTATGTGAGTATGTCTATGGCTCTGCCGCAGTAATTGGNTTACAAATGGTTGCAGTACTNGGAACAAACTCTGATACGGATATTAAGGANGCAAATATTGCCGCTGAAAAACTTGGTATCGCTTTTCAACTTGCAAACTTTATTCGTGATGTAGGTGAAGATTTAGATCGTGGCCGGATATACCTGCCAATTACAGAGTTACAAGCACATGGTGTTACTAGGGAAATGTTGGAGAATCGAATTGTTACACCACAAATTAAAAGTGCATTAAAGGAGCAGATTAGAAGGGTTAGAATATTAAAAGAAGAGTCAGCTACTGGTATTAAGTTATTAAGTGCAGATAGCAGGTCATGTATTGAGGCCGCTAGTGAGCTCTACTGCGGAATTGTTGATGAGGTAGAAAAAATTAATTATGAAATATTTACTAAGCGGGCCAAAACATCCACCCTGCGAAGAGTAAAGGTTGCACTGCCAGCATATTTGCGGGCAAGAAAATCTAGATAGTCACTTTTTCTGTACTCCCTTACCGCCCCAGTAAACCCACATCGCCATAACGCAAAGTACAAGAGCAAAGCCAAATAAAAGATCCTCTAGTGGGGCAGATGCAATCCTGATACCCATAATCGCCTCTGGGTTATACATAACGATATTACGAGAGGTTAGCCACCAATTAGTTACTAATTGGAATGGCAAGATAATTGCATAACTTGTCCAAAAAACTGCCTTGGTAAGTAATTGAGTTTTAATCCCAAATAAGTCAAAGAAAACTGCAAATAGAAGTGCAAAGATTGCAATATCTGAGTAAACCATCACTCATCCCCCACCCTCCAGTGTTTTTTAACAGTTCTAACACCTTCAATAGTCATAATTGCTGCCATTGGCACTATGTAAAAAATAAAAACTCTTCAAGTGGAATACCGAATGGGCCAAATATTCCCAAAATTTGTTTGCTATCAAAGTGCCAATGACCTTGTGAAATAGCGTAGGCATCCCAGATTAAAAAAAATATTGCAACTGGAAATATGCTCATAGCAACGCGCTTAATACGTCGAAGTACACCTATTTTTAAAAAGATCTCAAGCCAAAATGAACCAGCTACCGTAAATATGAGCATTGCCACATAACTAAACTTAAGCACACGGTAACTATAGACAATTTTTTTTCCGAACACCTGAGGTATGATTTCAACACGGGAGCTAAGAAATTTAGCTGAGAGGGCCTGAAATTCAGGCCGACCGGTTGACCAGTTCGGTAATGCGAATTGGAAAGGATCTCCTTATGTCTATTTTAGAAATAATTGCTTTCCTAACATCCTTAATTGGTGTGGTCTTGGGGGTGCTTGGCCCTCGCGTAACCTGGCCATGGTGGAGTCTTGGTAGTTTGTTATACGCAGTTTTATTTTTTCAATCTGCCTACTATGCAAGTGCGAGCCTGCAATTTATTTTTATTGCTGGCGGAATTTGGGGTTGGTTTGGTTGGGGGCCGAAAGGTGCGAAGCCACAAAAATCAAATAACAAAGAACGGCTATTTATAATTACCGTTCTGACTATTGCATCATTTGCGCTTTGGCCAGTTTTAACAAGCATTGGCGCTACCTCCTCAGCCATTGAAGCGTTTGGCTTTGTCGGAAGTGTAGTTGCTCAACTTCTTATGGTTTGGCAGAGATTTGAAGCTTGGCCAATTTGGTTGATAGTTGATGCGGCATACACCTATCAATACTTTAATGGAAAGTTATATCTAACTGGATTCTTATATTTGATTTTTACCTTCATCGCTATTTGGGGATGGATCCGTTGGGATAGGGAGTCAACAAAGTTAAAAAACAGTTAAGTTATCAGCAGATCCTTGCTGCTCTATCTTCGATAAAATCTAACGAGCCCATCATTATTTCAATCGATGGTGTGGCTGGTTCTGGTAAAACAACACTGGCTACACAACTTTCTCATGACCTTAATGATTCCCAGGTGGCACACATGGATGATTTTTACGACGGTTGGAGTGATCCATTTTCGGCAAAAATGACCGCTCGAGTAACTTCGCAGCTTCTTATGCCCTTTGCACAAGGCCTACCGGTAAATTATCAAATTTTTAATTGGCACTTAAATCGATTTGATATTAAAAAGCAGATTGGGCAATCAAAGTATTTGATCTTAGAAGGAGTAGGTTCGAGTCAAAGAGGCTTTCGTAATTATTTAGAAAAAATTATTTGGATTCACTGTGATCCACAGATTGGATTTGAGCGGGTTATCGTCCGTGACGGTGAAGGAGTGCGCCATCAGATGGATAAATTCTTAATTGATCAAAATAATCATTTTGCCGCAGAATTAAGTGAGAATGCTGCGGATTACACCCTGAATGGCGCGCCTTAAACTCAAATTTTAAGAGTAGTTCTCTAAACTTTAACTGTGTCTGATTTAACTGGTGAGCTAATTGATAGCAGATACCTATTGCAGCGAATGATCGCCTCTGGTGGAATGGCCACAATCTACGCTGGCGTGGATACTAGATTAGACCGACCAGTTGCAGTAAAGATAATGCACTCTCACCTTGCTAATGATGAAGCATTTGTATCCCGTTCATTAAAGAAGCTAAAGCAACTGCTGCGCTATCTCATCCAAACATTGTCTCTATTCAAGACCAGGGATGGAATGAGGGCGGACCTCCTGCAGTATTTCTAGTAATGGAGTTGGTTGAAGGCAGTACATTACGTGATTATTTAAATGAACAAGGTGCATTACCAATTGAGCAAGTATTTCAATTAATAACTCCTGTGCTAAGTGCGTTAGCAGCAGCTCATAAAATTGGAATAATCCACCGTGATATTAAGCCTGAGAATATTCTGATCTCTAAAGATGGCAGAGTAAAGGTTGCTGATTTTGGATTAGCGAGAAATGATGCGGTTGGTCAGACCATGACAGTCGAATCTAGTGTTGTCTTAGGCAGCGTCTCATACTTATCACCAGAGCAGGTTCAGCGCGGTATATCTGATGCTAGAAGTGATATCTATGCAGTTGGAATTGTTTTATTTGAGATGCTAACTGGTACTAAACCATATGACGGAGAAACACCAATTCAAATTGCGTATAGACACGTAAATGATCGAATCCCAAATGTACAAAGTATCAGGGGTGATACACCGGCTTCAATAGCAGAGTTAATCTACTTAGCAACCTCACCAAACCCTGATCAGCGCCCAAAAAATGGTGAAGATCTGCTAAATAAGGTAAGAGAGATTCAGATGCAGATGGATCCTAAACGTAGGCAGATGAGTCTAGAGCTTGATCTGCCGCCGGCTATTAGTAAGAAACCAAATAAACGCAACAAAATCTCGATCGGATCACCATTTGCTGGGTTAAAGGAAAAAACTTCACAATTAAATTCAAATAAATCCGACCTGACAAATAAGACAGAAAACTCATCTGGTACTAAGCGTCGTAAGGCATCTAGAAGGGTTAAACGAAATCGAATTATTGCTTTGCTTATGCTGCTAACACTTATTTTTGGTGGTTATAGGCTATCGGGCATTGGCAAAATTACTGTTCCCTCATTAGTTGGTATGACACAAAGTGAAGCAAAATTTGCCTTAAAATCTCTGAAAATAAGTTATGAGATAGCAGGTGAGATATTTAGTGAGGACATACCTAAGGGAAAGATTATTTCCAGCAAGCCAGGTGGTGGTGGCAAGATTTCACCTACCGGAAAAGTTGGTTTGATAATCTCTAAAGGACAAGAGCGAATTGAAATTCCATTACTGACTGGATTAACTCCAGATGTAGCCTCCCAAAAATTAGCGGAGATTGGATTAACAGTTGGCGAAATAGATGAGAGATTTGATATGAAAATCGTGACTGGATTTGTTATTGCCACAGAACCAAAAAATGGAGTGCTAGTTAAGCGAAAAAATATAGTAAATATCTTTGTCAGTAAAGGAATTGAACAAATTAAACTCACCTCCTATATTGGAAAAGGAGGTGAGCAAGCATTATCTGAATTAACTGATGCTGGCTTTGATGTTAATGTAACTTACCAATTTAGTGAAAGTATATTTAAAGGCCAAGTTATCTCTCAATCACCAGAAAACTCTGACTTAATTGGAAAGGGAAGCAAAATTGAGTTGGCTGTCTCTAAGGGCCCAGAGTTTGTATTTGTGCCAAACATATTAGGAAAAACAAAAAATGATGCAACCTTAGACCTTGAAAATTTAGGGTTAAGAGCAAAAACCACTGGCTCAGGTAAGGTGAATAACATCTCCCCTGCCATCGGCACAAAGGTTAAGCAGGGCGCAATTATTACTTTAACTCTGCGATAGAAAAGGTTTGCTCAACTCTCAGGTAGGCTCGCCGAATGGCAAGTGCTAAGAGTTCAATCAGAATTGGTGCACATGTCCCAACCTCGGGCGGTATGGCTACTAGATCTATTGAGTACGCACTAACAATTAAAGCTGAGGCTATTCAAGTATTTGCATCCAGCCCTAGAACATGGGCCACATCGACGCCAAATCCTGCAATGGATGATGCATTTAAAGGAAAAACTAAAGAGCATGACATTAAACCTTATGTACATGCATCATTTTTGATTAATTTAGGATCTCCCACACTGTCTACTTATGAAAACTCACTTGCTGCCACTGCTTACTCATTAAAGCGTGGTCGAGAGATTGGCGCCCATGGTGTTGTCGTTCATACTGGCTCTGCAGTAGATGAAACACATGTTGATCAGGCTTGGAAACAAATTCATGAGGGTGTTATGCCAATTCTTGATAACTTAACTGATGATGATCCCTGGCTGCTACTTGAGCCAACCGCTGGTCAAGGTCAATCACTAGTTAAAAAATTAGATGACTTAACAAAATACTTTGAAGCTCTCCAGTGGCACCCAAAAGTTGGCGTCTGCCTTGATACTTGCCATGTTTTTGCCGCCGGCCATGACATTAAAAAACCGGGAGGGATGAAGGAGACTTTGGATCTTTTAGTAAAGATTGTTGGGATTGATAGAATTAAATTAATCCATGTAAATGACTCAATGGATATTTGTGGTAACTTAAAAGATAGGCATCAAAATATTGGTAAGGGTGAAATTGGTACTAAACCATTTGCAGAGCTAGTCGCCCATCCTGCAGTTTTAAATGCTCCTATGATCTTAGAAACCCCAGGTGCTGAGCCAGAACATGGCAGTGAAGTTGCTATGCTAAAAAAAATGCGGGATAAATTGTGAAAATTAAAGTACTTCTGTATCTAGGTCTGTTGGCAACCACTGCTTTTTGGGGTGGTGCATTTTTAGTTATGAAAGACTCCCTTGTAAAACAGGATGTTTACTCATTTTTAGCTACCCGCTTCGGCTTAGCAGCAATATTTATGTTTATTTATAAGCCTAAAGCTTTAATGGGATTGGATAGAAAATTTGTTATCCGCGCTTGTTTGGCTGGATTATTATTATGCAGTGGGTTTATTTTCCAAACTTTTGGACTTACCCAAACTACAGTCTCAAATACAGGATTTATAACTGGATTATATCTAATTTTTACACCACTAATTTCTTGGATTTTACTTAAGCACCATATTTTTAAAATTCAGTGGCTAGCAGTTCTGGTGGCAACAGTTGGCCTATACCTAATTTCATACAATGGAATTTCAGTTGGAGTTGGTGAAATCTTAGTATTAATCTCAGCAATCTTGTTTGCTGGCCAAATTGTTGCACTTGGTGAGTGGAGTGATGGTAAAAACTCTTATGCACTAACATTGATCCAAATTATTATCTCTGGTCTTATTTTTACTTTATTCTCCTTAAGGAATGGTTACCAAGTGCCCCCCGATTCAGCTGTTTGGTACTCAATTTTATACACCGCTTTCTTTGCAACATTTCTCGGCTTTCTTATTCAAACTAAAGCTCAATCTGTAATGAGTGCGACTATGGCTGGAGTACTACTAGCCATGGAAACACCTTTTGCACTATTTTTTGGACTTTACTTTGATAACGACCCCCTCACATTGAGATTAATCTCAGGTGGAGCGCTGGTGATGATTGCCATGGGAATGGTAATTTGGTCTGACGCTCGTAAGCCTGATGTGGGAACATTGGCCCATGGCTAACTCGCAATTAATAGATCTCAGGTCTGACACGGTTACAAAGCCATCTGATGGAATGCGTGAAGCAATGGCAAAAGCTCTAGTTGGTGATGATGTTTATGGTGAAGATCCAACTATTAACTCATTAGAGGAGAGAGTTGCCAAGTTATTTGGTAAGGAAGCTGCATTGTTTTGTCCAAGTGGTTCACTTGCAAATCAACTAGCAATTCGAATGTTAGTCGCCCCGGGTGAAGAATTAATTACTGAAACTAACTCACATATTGTTAGAGCAGAGTTAGGAGCAGGTGCAGTATTTAGTGGCATAACAACTAGAACTTGGTTAGCATCTCGCGGTTTACTATCTGCTGATGATGCAATTAATATTGCAAGACCAGATTCTGGTCCCTATCTAGTTTCAACAACTGCAATTGCAGTGAAAATACACATAACTTTGGTGGTGGCACGATTCAACCAATTAGTGAGATCAAGAAGCTGCGAGAAGAGAGTGAAAAACTTGGGATCGCTTTGCATTTAGATGGAGCTAGAATTTGGAATGCCCATATTGCAAGTGGAGTTGAACTTATAGAGTATGGAAAATACTTTGACACTTTAAGTGTCTGTCTTTCCAAAGGGCTAGGTGCTCCAGTTGGATCTTTAATGATTGCTTCAAAAGAGCGGGTGGCCAAGGCACGGCAATGGCGCAAGCGGTATGGCGGTGGCATGAGACAGGCTGGAATAGTGGCCGCTGCTGGACATTACGCATTAGATAACAATCTGCCACTACTTAAAGTTGATCATGTGAGAGCAAAATCAATTGCATCTGCTGTTGCAGCGGTTGCTCCAAAGGTTATAGATCCAGCAACTGTTGATACAAATATTGTTGGCTTAGAATTAGCAACACTTAAGATCTCTGCCTCTGAACTTTCTAATCAGCTCAAAGAAAAAGGGATACTCGCTGGTGCCCTTGGTCCAAAGTATTTGCGTCTGGTCACACACTTAGATTTAACTGATGGAGATATAGAAGTAGTAAATCAAATTTTGCCACAATTACTGCAGCGCGCCCTCGTGTCTTAATAACCACTGCTTAACCTCAACTCCATAAGCATAATTACCTAAAGCACCACCACTTTTTACAATTCGATGACATGGAATTATTGCTGCAATTAAATTACTACTACAGGCTGTACCGGTTGCTCTTACTGCATCAGCAGAGCCGGATCGTTTTGCTAAATCTGCATATGACCATGTTTTACCAACTGGAATCTTACGCATCGCCTTCCAAACAGATTGATAGAAGGTAGAGCCAGGCTGGCGTACTTGAATTGAATTTAAAGCTGAAATATCACCATTGAAGTAATCATCTACTAAATCACTGATTACTGGGATCTCTTTAACAGATTTAATNTCCCGANCTGCATCCTCTGNCGATAANCGTTGGGTTAGATCATCAAAACCTTTAAATCCTGCNGCTAACAAAATCTGCTGATCGGCGATCAAATAAAGTGTGCCGATCGGAGTTTCATAATTGGTACGAGATAGCACTACATGAGGTTAAACTAATATGTAATAAAAAGGAACCTTTATTTTTTGCGATCTCGCAGCATTTCAGCAACTAAGAATGCTAACTCAAGTGATTGAGTGTGGTTTAGCCTTGGATCACAGGCACTCTCATATCGGGTTGCAAGATCTTCATGGCTGATCTGCTCGCCACCACCAACACACTCAGTTACATCATCGCCAGTTAATTCAATATGAATTCCGCCTGGATGAGTTCCTAGCTTTTTATGTACCTCAAAAAAGCCGCGCACCTCATCTAAAACATCATCAAATTTGCGAGTCTTATAGCCACTTGGCGCCTCATAGGTGTTGCCATGCATTGGATCGCAAACCCAAAGTACTACCGCGCCAGATTTAGTAACTGCATCTACTAAAGCAGGTAATTTATCGCGAATTATTCCAGCACCCATTCTAGTAATAAAGGTAAGCCGGCCTGGCTCATTACTTGGATTTAATCGCTTAATAATTGCAAGTACATCCTCAGTTGTTGTCTTTGGCCCAAGCTTTACCCCAATTGGATTGTGAATTTTTTCAGCAAAATCCATATGTGCGCCATCTAATTGACGAGTGCGCTCACCAATCCAAACAAAGTGCGCTGAAACATCATAAGGATTATTAGTACGAGAATCGATTCGAGTTAATGCTTTTTCATACTCCAAAATTAATGCTTCATGGCTAGAGTAAAAATCAACTGACTTAAATGATTCTGGATCAACACCAGCTGATTGCATAAATTGAATTGCTCTTCCAATCTCATTTGCCATCTCCTCATAGCGAGCGCTAAATCTGGCATCAGCGGCAAACCCTTTATTCCAACTATGAACCTGTCGCAGATCAGCAAAGCCACCTTGGGTAAAGGCACGAACTAAATTTAGGGTTGCAGCTGAGGTGTTATAAACCTGAACTAGCCGCTTTGGATTAGGTGTTCTAGATTCCTTGTAAACTCAATATCATTTACCGCATCCCCACGGTAGGCAGGTAGCGTAATGCCATCTCTAGTTTCATTGTCATTACTACGAGGCTTAGCAAATTGCCCGGCCATTCTTCCCACCTTAATAACTGGTAGGGATGANAAGTACTGNAGNACNGCTGCCATCTGCAAGATNGTCTTAATTCGATTACGGATTGAGTCAGCGGTTGCAGCTACAAAGGTCTCTGCGCAATCCCCACCTTGTAGCCAAAATGCTCGCCCGGCTGCTGCTTGAGCAATTCGCTCCTTTAAATTATCGCACTCACCAGCAAAAACTAAGGGCGGAAATGTCTCTAGCTCAGCCACCGCGGATTTAACAGCTGCCGCATCTGGCCAGGCAGGTTGTTGGGCAGCGATTAGGCCTGCTTTAAAAATCGAGTTAGCGTTCATTAGATAATGGTAGGCAATCTCTTGGTATTGATGTGGCTAATTAGGCCAGTGATCAATTAACCAAAGAAGATCTCCGCCTCTTTATATAGCTCAGGATCTACCGTCTTTAATTTAGTAGTCGCTGAGGCTAATGGGACTCGTTCAATCTTAGTTCCGTGCAAAGCCACCATCTTGCCCCAATCACCATCATGGACAGCGGTAATGGCGTGTAATCCAAATCTAGTAGCAAGTACCCGATCAAATGCAGTTGGCGTGCCACCACGTTGGATATGACCAAGCACAGAGGTTCGTGCCTCTTTACCGGTCTTTTCCTCTATTTGATTAGCTAGCCACTCACCTATCCCAGATAATTTCACATGACCAAAGGAATCTAATGTTTGATCTTTAGTAACCATATCCCCATCTTTAGCCATCGCACCCTCGGCAATAACAATAATTGGTGAGTAACTCTGTTCAAATCTAGATTCAACCCACTTGCAAACCTGATCTAATGAAAACTTAACCTCTGGAATTAATATACAAGATGCACCGCCGGCAAGACCTGAGTGAAGTGCAATCCAACCAGCATGACGTCCCATTACCTCAACAATTAATGCTCGATGGTGTGATTCAGCGGTTGTGTGTAGTCGATCAATTGCCTCAACTGCAATATTTACCGCAGTATCAAATCCAAATGTGTAGTCAGTATTATTTAAATCATTATCTATTGTCTTTGGAACCCCAATTACCTTTACGCCTAATGAATCAAGCTTGGTGGCAACACCTAGTGTGTCCTCACCACCGATCGCAATTAGTGCATCCACTCCTGCTTTTGCTAAATTATCTTTTATCTTCTCAACGCCACCATCGATTTTAAAAGGGTTTGTTCGGGATGAACCAAGGATGGTTCCACCCTTAGGCAAAATTCCTCTAGTTGCTGGAATATCTAATTTCATTGTTAGGCCTTCAAGTGGGCCACGCCACCCATCGCGAAAACCGATGAACTCATAGCCATACTCTTTAACACCTTTGCGAACTACCGCACGAATTACTGCATTTAGTCCTGGACAATCACCACCACCAGTTAACACACCAATGCGCATTTAAAAAGCTCCACCCTTGAAATTTGATATTTGGTCAACCTTGATGCCTAAGTCTACTCTTGCCTATAACTAATTTTGACAGGATATATATGCCAGAAAAGAAGAGTTTGCGCAGGGCTAAGATCAAAAATGGCTATCCGCCGAAGATTTGTCTTAGCTGTGGCTTGCCATTTGAATGGCGTAAGAAGTGGCTACGTAACTGGAATGAGATTAAGTACTGCTCAGAGAAATGTCGTCGAAAGTGAAGCGAATAATTTATGTAAGCCATGACCAGTTAAATACTGAGTACGGTGGACTAGCTAAGGCAGATAAGAAATCTGATCTAGTTTTATTTGTCGAGAGTGCTCGAATGATTAAGGGGCGAAAGTGGCATGCCCATCGATTACATTTTATTATCTCAAGTGCGAAACATTTTTCTGCAGAGCTTAAGGAAAAAGGGTTTACTGTTGAGTACCTTAAAGCTGAGAATACTGCTGCAGGGATTGAGGAAATAAAGAAAAAGTATAAAATTTCTGAGGTTATTGCAGCTCAACCATCTTCATTTCGCTTGCTTAACGCCTTGAGTAAATTAAATGTTAAATTTGTTGAAAATGATTTCTTTCTTACACCTCGCNNTTTATTTCATAGTTGGGCGGTAGAGCAGAAGAGTTTTAAGATGGAAACTTTTTATCGAAAGCAGCGAGTTAGATTAAACTTACTGATGAAAGGTGATAAACCAATTGGCGATAAGTGGAATCATGATGCTGATAATCAACTGCCACCACCTAAAAACTATAGTTGGCCAAAATATCTAAAACATGAGTTTGATCAGATAGATGAAGCGGTATGGCTTGAGTTAAAATCTTTGGATTTAATTGGTGGTAAGCCAAGTGGAGATTTTGCCACCACTAGACAGGGTGCGCTAAAGCAGCTATCTCACTTCTTAAAGTATAGTTTTGCAGAGTTTGGCCCCTATGAAGATGCCATCGCGTTAGATTCTTGGTCGCTACACCACTCACTTCTTAGTCCTTACTTAAATAACGGATTGCTTCATCCATCTGAAGTCATTGCTGCTGCCATAAAGGTATTTAATAAGGAGAAAATACCGATCTCCTCATGCGAGGGATTTATTAGGCAGATAATTGGCTGGCGTGAGTATGTAAATGGGATGTATTGGTTTTTGGGTGAAAAATACAAAAATGTAAATCATTTTTCAGCAAATCGAAAATTACTACCATTATTTAATGATCCAGATAAAACTGAAATGAACTGTGTTAAATCAACGATTGATGATATTCATAAGCGGGCCTGGGTGCATCACATCCCAAGACTTATGATATTAAGCAACCTTGCATTAATGACTGAGATTAACCCGCAGGAGTTTTTTGAGTGGATGCGAGAGGTTTTTATTGATGCCACCGATTGGGTGATGGTTCCAAACATAATTGGAATGGGGCTCTATGCCGATGGTGGAGTAATGATGACTAAGCCATATGCAGCAGGAGGTGCCTACATCTCAAGAATGAGTAACTACTGCAAGCCATGCAAGTTTGATCCAAAATTAAGAAGCGGTGATAACGCATGTCCATTTACAACTTTATATTGGGATTTTATGGATAGGAATAAGGATGAGTTTGTAAAAAATCACCGAATGAGTCAACAGGTATTTGGGTTAAAGCGATTAAAAGATCTACCGGAGACTAGAAAACGTGCGCAAGAGATACTTGAGTTGTTAAGTGCTGGCAAGGTATAAGTAAAATAAGTTATGAGCCTAAAGCCAGAGATAGTTAAACATCTAGCAGACAAATCAGCTGCCGGCTTGCCAGAGGTGTGGCAGGCGCCAGTGGAGGAGATAAGAAAAAATACCCTCTCACATCTTGCTCTCTCCCAACCTTTAATTGATATCTTCAAAGTTGAGCATAAAACTATTGCTGGCCCAACCTCTGATCTGCCTATTCGAATTTATCGGCCATCTGATAAGAAGGATCTTCCGGTATTAGTTTTCTTTCATGGTGGCGGGTGGGTATTAAACTTCTTAGATATTTATGAGCCAGCACTTCGCAAGGTTGCCAAGAATGGTGAGTTTGTAATTATTGCGGTGCAGTATCAAAAAGCACCAGAGCAGCCATTTCCAACTCCATTTAATGATTGCTATGCAACACTTGAGTGGGTAGTAAATAACTCAACTGATCTAGGAATTGATCTAACTGCGATTGGAGTTGGCGGTGATAGCGCTGGTGGCAATTTAGCCTCAGCTGTAGCATTAAAGGCTAGAGATACTGGGTTGATTAATCTTGCCTTTCAATTACTAATCTATCCATGTAATGAGATATCAATGGATTACCCATCGGCAACTGAGTTTGCCCAAGGGTATGGCTTAAGTACCAAGGCAATGAAATGGTTTTGGGATAAGTACTTACCAAATAATCAAGATCACATTAATAAATACGCAGTACCTTTTAGAGCAGATACTTTGAAAGGTGTTGCTGCTGCGATTGTAATTGCTGCTGAATTTGATCCACTAACTGATGATGCTAGAAATTATTACAG
>JGI25925J51416_10000171_pt1 | contig 14517 bp, 6 predicted proteins | sample LauGreFaBDMM15DN_2_FD_51416 | JGI IMG/M metagenome (IMG submission 51416) | reverse complement strand
CTGTTTGGGCAGGTAAAAAGTATTGAAGGGGGCATTGCTGGCCACATGAAGATAAAGTTCCTGTAGCTTGTCTTCTTGTTCTATGATTTCTTCCAGACCAAGTTCCTTTTTTTCAACTCCCTTTGCCTTTGTTCGGCAGCGCTTGAATTGGGTCCTGTACTTTTTAGACATGGCATTGACGTAATCCTGCTCAGACTTCCACGCATCGCTGAGCGCCAGCACCATGTTGGGTTGCACTGAAAACCGCAGGTCATCCTTGAAAGCTGGTATCTTGAAATCATCCATTTCTGTGGATTGAAAATCCTTGAAGGTGGTAAGGTGGATATCGATTCCCTTGGCATTGAAATTCGCTTTCAGTGCTTCTGCAGCATGCTTGAGTGCTTGAATCACATCGGTTATGTTTGCTGTATCTGAAACGGCATAGGCATTTTGTCCGCTCAGCATGTTGTTGCCCATCACCAGGATCCTGGAGGAATATTTTTTGAACAGGTAGTTTTTAAGGGAGAGATGTTTGACCTGGTTTTTGTTTCCATANCAATCNATNGCATTCAAATCCAGGAATTGGGACAGTGCAATGGCAACCAACTCATCTCNCCTGAAAACCCCGATAAAATGGCAGGTCATGTTGGAGGGTGCTGCTTTTTCCAAGGCCTCCAGGTATTTTTTNGACAGGAAAATATTGTCATTCGCCAGCAAATCCCAGGGAATGGGCAGCGCATCGGTATGGCAATAAATTTGATGGGAATAGGGAAGGCTCAATGGTTGTTCAGTTGAACATGCAAAATTAAACCATTTGGATGGTTGCTTATTTTATCTTTTCTACATATACCCGTTAAGCAATGCTCAAGCGTTTTCAGCTTGATTTCAATACATGCTACGTATTTCATGCCAAATTCGTTAATTTTAAGGCATTGTGAGCCGCAAAAGCAACCTGGCGAGGTATTGAAAATCATGGAAGAGGGCGGAGTTCGATTTGAGATGGAGGGAAGGACGATTGTTGTGTACTAATCTTAAACAACCCTGTGGTAATGGGTAACCTATCAGGCACCTAAGGAATTGTCTACTTATACAGTAGCCTACATATTGATTATAAACCAAAACAACCAAGATTATGCATGTAGAGAAGAAGGGTTTCCTGGATTTCCGCGAAGGAAACAGGTCTAAAAGCCTGCTCAAAATGAAGTTCACTGCGGTGATGTTGTTGGCAGCCTTTTTGCAGGTTTCCGCCAATACTTATTCGCAGCAAGTGACACTGAACCTCAAAAACGCAACGCTGCAGAATACCATTTCAGGCCGGGTGACAGATACCCTGGGCGTTCCGCTTGAAGGCGCTACCATCACGGTGAAAGAAACCAACAAGATGGCTGTTACCAACAAGGATGGTCAATTCAGCATTGATGCAGATCCGGGTCAAACGATTGTTGTGTCTTATATCGGCTATGGAGTGGCTACCTATAAATTGGGAACAAACAAATCAATCAATATCCAGTTGGTTCCGCAATCCCAGAACTTAAAATCAATTGCCTTGGTGTACACAGGTTACCAGGCCTTGCCAAGGGAAAGGAGTACCGGCTCATTCTCAACAGTGAACAATGAAGACATCAATAAAAAAAGCCTGAGCATGAATGTGGTGGATCGTCTGGAGGGCCTGGTTCCAGGGCTTTCCGTTAATTACGGTGCGAGCAATGAAAAGTTCCTGATCAGGGGGCTTACCACCATTCAGGCTTCAAGGTCACCATTGATTGTGGTGGATGGGGTTCCCATCAGTGATTATGCTTCAGTGTCTACGCTGATCAATCCGCAGGATGTTGAATCAATGACAGTATTGCGCGATGCAACAGCAGCGTCCATTTGGGGTGCGGCTGCTGCCAACGGGGTTATCGTCATCGAAACAAAAAANGGCAAAAGCACGAACCAGCCACANAAGATCAGGCTGCAGTTCAACGCGTTTACCACATTCAGGGGTCGTCCTGATCTGGAATATTTCAACATGATGGGAACATCACAGTTTTTGGAATCCGCAAAGGGTATTTTCTCAGCAACGGATTATCCCTGGGCTACGGTGACCAACTTTATTGGTGCCACGCCCATCATACCTCCACATGAGCGGATTCAGTACGACCTCTCTCGAGGGCTGATCAGTGCATCATTGGCCGGTTCAAGGTTTGATTCATTGGCGCAATACAACAACCGCGGACAAATCAACCAGTATTTAACGCAGCCATCCATGCTGGTCAACAATAGTTTGAACTTTGATGGGGGAAGCAAGTTTCATTCTTATTATGGATCGCTCGCTTACACGTTGGATAAAAACGACAAGAAGACCGACCTCAGCCGATACCAGATGAACCTGAGGCAGAATTTTACATTCTCGCCCGCCATTAAGTTGGACATCATCACCAATATCGCGTATGAGAAAACCAAAAATTTCCTCCTGAGCGATCTTCCAGGAACCAATAGCAACTATCTTCCTTATGCCATGTTTGCAGATGCCCAGGGCAATCCTCTTTCGCAAGCCTATTTGAAGCGCCAGGAAGAATTCAGGGCCAGTTCTGAGGCGCAAAGTTTGGTCAACCTTGATTATGTTCCATTGAGGGAAACCGCCAATACCCTGAACGACAAGGTTAATTTTTCAGCCCGTATCAATGCTGGTCTTACCATCAAACTCTTCAGGGGATTGACGTACGAAGCAAGGGCCCAATACCAGAAGGCCAATACNGATGGATATGAATACTACAATCAAAATTCCTATAAGGTCAGGGATGAGNTGGTNTANTTTACAAAAGCGGGAGGTGCCCCGGGTGTTGCGCCCACGTATTATCTTCCCAAAACAGGAGGTCATTACAGCACGCAGAATGCATCATCCGTAGCCTGGACAGTGCGGAACCAGTTGAATTTTGACAGGATCTTCGCACAGAAACACCAGGTGACTGCCATCGCAGGTACAGAGCTCAGGAACAACCTGAACACGGGTGTTCAGAACTACAGGCGTGGGTATGATTTCCAAACCATGACCTATGCGTTGTACAATGAAGATTCTTTGGCAGTAAGGGGTGTTGTGGCTCCGGTTAATTATCAGCCTTCGCGGACAACCAACAATGTATTGAATTCAAGGCCGGTTACNTATNCTGAAATCGAGAAGCGTTTTGTATCTGCCTATGCCAATACTGCATACACGTACAANAGGAAAATACACATTGAATGGCAGCATCCGTGTTGATCAGTCCAACTTGTTTGGTACCGACAGGAGCCTGCAATACAAGCCCATATGGAGTTTGGGTGGTGCATGGAATATTTCCAAGGAATCCTTTTTCAAGGCAAACAACATCAACAACCTCAACCTTCGGGTGACCTATGGATTGGGTGGAAATGCTCCCAATCCCGGCTCAGGCGGGCCATATGATATTGTGACAGCAGCCAACGTTGCCTACTTCAGTGGATTGGGAACTGGTTACAATGTATTGTATCCACGCAACGAAAAAATTGGATGGGAAAGAACGGCCACAACCAACATTGGTGTTGATTTTTCACTGTTTGGCAACAAGATCTCAGGATCGGTTGATGTCTACAAAAAAAATACAACAGACCTCTTGGGCTTTCAGCCTGCAGATCCCACAACNGGTTGGTCATTTGCTTACAACAACCTGGGGAATCTTGAGAACAAGGGAATTGAAATTCAGATCAACACCAGCAATGTCCAAAGCAAAAAATTCAAATGGACAACTGACTTTACCCTCTCATACAATGAGAACAAGATTCTCAGCCTGAAGTCTGCTTTAACGCAAACAGCCAGTTCAAAAATCAATTCAACGTTCACAGAAGGATATTCTGCCTACGGTTTGTTTGCGTACAACTATGCTGGGCTGGATGGATTTGGAAATCCTGTTGCATTGAAGGCCAATGGGAAGGACTCTGCCCGTCGATCGGGTGATTTTACCATCGCTGATCCTATGTACATGGGAACCACCCAGCCGCTTTGGTATGGTGGGATTACCAATAACCTGACCTATGGAAATTTCACGCTTTCTTTTTTGGTCGTGTATAATTTTGGGAATGTAATGCGCCGGGATGTCAACCAGTTCTTTACGGGTCGATTGTCTACCAATGTACCGATCTATCTTGCAGAAAGATGGCAGAAACCTGGTGATCAACTGATTACCAATGTGCCCCGCTATACAGGCAACACTGCGCAGAATGGTTTGCGCCTGCTTAACATTTATACACAGGCCAATACCCATGTTGTGAGTGCTGCCTATGCGAAATTGCGCGACATGACACTGAATTATGCCATTCCAACGGCTGTAGCCAGCAAATTGAGCATGTCTGAATGTTCCATTTATGCGCAGGTCAACAATGTGATGTTGTGGAAAAACAACAACGCAAACATTGATCCTGAATACTTCAGTTTGAGCACGGGTACCAGAAACGGAAGGATGCCTGCTTTCTATACCATTGGTTTCAGGACCACATTCAAATAACAAAGGAAAAAGAAAATTATCATGAAAAGAATATTGCTTAGTGCACTGGTGCTGCTTTCACTCATGACAGGATTTCAAGGGTGTAAAAAGTTTCTTGATGTTGAGCCGAAAGGACTTGACCTCATCAAAAGAGTTGATCATTTCAACGGGCTTTTCAACAATACCAATCTTTATGGCCTCATCAATGTAAGGAGCGTGCCAGGAAGCATACCTTTTATCATTGGATATCCCGGAGCACCGGTACTGATGTCTGATGATGTTTTTTCAAGTGCAGCCTATTTGAGTACCCAGCCGCTGGCTTATCAGAATGCCTACCAATGGAAGGATGACCTTTTTCAGGAAGAGGATGAATCCAGTGAATGGGGAACCTTCTACGCACAGAACTATATCTACAATGTTATTGCCAATGGCGTGATGGATGCAACTGATGGCACTCTCCAGCAAAAAAAGGAATTGTTGGCTGAAGCCAGGGCCAACAGGGCGTATATGCATCTTTTTCAAGTCAACTATTTTGCAAAGCCATACAATGCCTCAACAGCATCGACTGACTTGGGTATTCCAATTGTTGCTGTTGCCGACGCAGGCGGATCAAATTTCAAAAGGGCAACGGTAAAGGAGGTATATGATTTTATCATCAATGAATTAAAGGCAGCCATTCCTGATTTGCCGGTTCGCACCGTTAACCGGGCAAGGTTGGCACAAACCGCAGGCTATTATTTGTTGGGACAAACCTATTTCTGGATGGGTGACTATGCCAATGCGCTTGTTCAATTGAATTTGTCTCTTGCCTCCATGCCCAACCATACTGTAGGGGTTTCATTGTACAACTACAATACAGTCATGCCAAGCTGGATTACGACAGGTCAGGCATGGTTGGGGGCCAATAAATATCCAGCCCAAACCCTCAGCAATGAAAATATTTACCTCAAAACAATGAGCTTGAATTTTGCTACGGCAAGAAATACCGTCTACCTGAAGCCCAATGTTTACAGTCTGTTCAGTACAAACGACCAGCGGAAGAAATTCTTTTTCAACAACAGTACAAACAATGCAGTTCCCGCCCCCGGTCTTCCAGGCCAACAGCGGAATGGTCCCATCTCAATCAATTGGGGACCCAATTTGGCGGATTTGTATTTGATGATTGCTGAGTGCAAGGCAAGGGCCAACGACCTTGTTGGCGCTAAGGCTGATCTGGAAACACTCAGGAAAACAAGGATGCCATTGGCTGAAGCGAACGTAGCAATCACTACCCAAGACGCAATGGTCAAAGCAATTTTGGATGAGCGCAAGCGGGAGTTTGCTGGTACAGGATTCAGGTGGTTTGACATGAGGCGTCTTTGGAGTGACACCAAATACAACAATGTTGATGCTACCCATCCATTGGGTGGTGCTACCTATACCCTCAAGGCAGAGCGGCTTGTGATGCGCATACCGCCAGCGATTCTGCGATTGAATCCGGGCATGCCAGACAACCAATAATAACCTTAATTTACAAGCACGAAATTATAACATGAAAAAAATTCTATCGCTCCTTCTGCTTTTGCTGCCTTTGTTGATCATGGCACAAGAAGGCTTCACCGTGAAAGCCAAGTTTGATCAGCTGGGCACCAATAAGGTAAAGGCATCCTATTATAAAAATGGCAAGAACATTTATGATACCCTTGTTGCCAACAAGAAAGGGGTTGTACTTTGGGAAGGCAGGGTGGATGAGCCGCAGATTGTACGCATGGAAGTATTGGATTCAACCTTGACGCTGCGCGTAGGCAAAGCTGCATCGGCGCCTCCATTCCTGATGTTTGTGCTTACCAATGCAGCCATCACGATTGCTGGTGATGCCAAGGAGGCATTTGCTGCGAGCATCAAGTCAAAGGATCAGGAAATTGCTGACTATGAGGTATACCGCAAAGATGAAATTGCATTCAACCGCGCATATTGGGAACTGCAAAAAGAACTCAACAGAAAGTTGAATGCAAAAGATACGGTTGGCAATGCAGTCATTATGGGCAAGCTTTCGGTGCTTCGCAAAGAGAACCAGCAGATACGGATGAGGTTCATCGATGCACATCCTGCATCATTTTCGAGCGTTCTGATGCTTACCAATCTTTTTCTTGTGATGTCCAACGAAGACATGTACAGGCGATATTCCGCCATCGACCAACGCTACAAAGATACCAAGGCCTATACAAGCCTTGGTCTTAAAGTAGAGAGCAATCGCAGGACTGCTATCGGGCANCCGCTAATTCCCTTTTCATTGGTGGGCGTAGATGGTAAACAGGTCAATACTGCNGATTTGAAAGGAAAGATCATCCTGTTGGATTTCTGGGGAAGCTGGTGTGTGCCCTGCCGCAAAAGCCACCCGGCCCTCAAGGAATTGTATGCAAAATACAAGTCCATGGGATTGGAGATCATTGGCATTTCCAACGAAGCATTTAGTGCTGGCGGGAATAAAGCGCAGCAAGATGTATCATGGCGCAAGGCCATCAAAGAAGATGGTATCGATTGGTTGCATGTGTTGAACGATGCAGACATCAATGACCTTGCCAAGTCTCATGATATCAATGGTTATCCCACCAAATTCCTGATTGACCGCAATGGCAAGTTCGTTTTAAAAATACTTGGAACAAGTGAGGCCCTGCATAAAACCCTTGAAAAGAAATTGGCAGAGTTGATGCCTGACTAATACATCTGAATCACGAATGATAACCCCTTGGATTTCCAAGGGGTTTTTTATGGGATGATTTCTCTGTTAAGACCGGNTAAATATTTATTTTTTTGAATTTTCATGTTTATTTTATTTGTTATCTTTCACAAGTCTTTAACATTCCTTCATTAAACCAAAAATCAATGCATTCACCAAGATGAAATCCATCAGGGCATGACAATTTCAATGTTTGAGACGCCAAACAATTGCCCACAAATACCACGCAACAGCTTTAACAAACCAAAACTTTCGTTGATCAACATGAAAAAAACAGTTGTTTTTCTCAGCCTCTTTTTCCTTTCCAACCTGGCAATGGCCCAGGTCCAAATCAAGGGAATGGTAAAAGGGGACAATGGGAAACCCCTCGAAGAAGCCAGTATTATAGATGTAAAGTCCAAAAAAGGGACATTCACCAATTCCTCCGGGATGTTTATGGTCAGTGTGGCATCCCTGCCAGCCAGCCTGGAAGTCTCTTTCACTGGTTACCAGCGCAAGACCATCACAGTAAANACNNCCANTATNACAGAGNTNAANCTTGTTTCAAAAAACACAGAATTGGGTGAGGTTATTGTTGTAGGATTTGGAACCCAGAAAAAAGCCTCGCAAACAGGGGCCATCGTTTCTGTGAGCCAGGCTGATTTGAAGAATACGCCAACCGCCAACGTTGTGAATGCCCTTGCCGGTCGTCTCCCAGGGTTGATTACCCAACAAAGGTCTGGCTTGCCAGGTGGCGATGCCTCTTTGTTGTTGATCAGGGGATATGGTACGTTCAATACTGCCGGTCAAACACCTTTGATTCTGGTGGATGGTGTTGAAAGAAGGTTCAATGAAGTGGATTTCAATGAGGTTGACAACATCTCCATTTTGAAGGATGCATCTGCAACGGCTGTTTTTGGNGTGAGGGGTGCAAATGGTGTAATCATCATCACTACAAAGCGAGGTATTTTGAGCGCACCCAAGGTGACTGTTTCGATAGACCGNACCATGCAAAGGCCTACAAGGCTTCCAAAATACCTACAGTCCTATGATTATTCTACCTTGTTCAACGAGGCTTACTTGAACGATGGGGGCGATCCCAATTTCATGCCTTACAATGCTACTGCACTTCAAAAATACAAAGACGGTTCTGACCCCTATCTGTTTCCTGATGTCAACTGGTACGATACGTTGTTGAGGCCCTCTGCACCGCAGTTGCAGGCCAACGTAACGGTGAGGGGCGGTACTTCCCAGTTGAAGTATTTCCTTACTGGTACTTTTCTTGATCAGGAAGGATTGTTGAGGCCAGAATTGACCAAATTTGCCGGATACAACACCAATACCAAATACCAGCGTTTCAATTTCAGGAGCAATATTGATTATTCACTGACCAAGAATACCATCTTCTCCATGTCTCTTTCAGCAAAGCATGCCAAGCAGGTGGTGCCTTCGGACGGATTGGATTTTGGTAGCGGTGCCACCAGTTTGCTCTGGTGGAACATGGCAAGGTGGGCGCCCAATCATGCACCTGTGTACAATCCCGATGGCAGCCTTGGTGCATTCTATGGCAATTCCAACCTTATTGGAGATATAGCCAGAAAAGGCTTTACCAATAATTTCCGTACGGATATCGAAGCCAACATGGACTTGAAGCAAAAGTTGGACATGATTACCCCGGGTCTTTCATTTCGCACGAAGTTTGTGTACGATACTTATTTTGAGTATGCTGAGAGAAGGTCAAAAACATACCAGGCTTTTGATTATTCACTCAACAATGGCGGCCGTCCGGTATATACAGCCAGAGGAGCTGAAAGTGCATTGGCATTTACATGGGTGAGCACTTTCTCAACCAAGCATACCTATGTTGAAAGTGCATTTGATTACAAAAGGGCTTTTGCAGGCAAGCATGAGTTTACTGGATTGGCCTTGTTTTTTGCAGACAGAACAAGAAGCGGTAGCAGTTTCCCATTCTCCAAGCTGGGTTACGCAGGCCGTTCAACCTATGCGTATAAAGGGAAATACCTGGCAGAGGCCAACATAGGATACAATGGAACCGAGAATTTTGCCAAGGGAATGCGGATGGGTTTTTTCCCAGCTTTCTCAGCAGGATGGCTGATTACCGAAGAGGCCTGGATGGAAAAGAAAGCACCCTGGATCAGTTATCTTAAACTCAGGTTGTCCAGTGGTAAAGTAGGGAATGCGAATATTGGCGGACGCCGTTATCTCTATCTTCCTGATACCTGGGGAGCAGCCACTGGGTATAGTTTTGGGTCAGGTGCTGCCAATGCCCTTGGTGGTTCTTTTGAGTTGAACCTGGGCAATCCTAATGTAACCTGGGAAACAGCCTGGAAACACAATATTGGACTTGAGTCGATGTTTTTCAACAAATCCCTGAGTGTGAACTTTGATGTATTTTATGACAAGAGGGACAACATCCTCCTGATCAGGCAAGATGTACCGACCTTGATTGGTCAAGCCAATACGCCTCCAGTAAATGTAGGAAAGATGGAAAACAAGGGGTATGAGTTGGAAGTGAAATACAACAAGCGTCTTTCCAAGGATTTTGCCTTTGACATTGGAGGCAATTACAACTATGCCCGCAACAAGATCCTATACCAGACAGAACCTCAAAGGCCATACCCCTGGATGGAAAGGACTGGCAAGCGTTTCGGTGAGAAGTTTGGCTATATCGCAGAAGGATTTTTCAATTCAAAAGAAGAGATCAGCAAATGGGCAGACCAATCCATTTTTGGGGTGATTGTTCCCGGCGATATCAAGTACAAGGATTTGAACGGGGATGGCAAGATTGATCAATATGATCAGGGCAATATCGGCAACCCAGATCTTCCCGAAATCACCTATGCCATCACCAATGGAATTTCATACAAGAACTTTGAGCTCGATGTGATGTTCCAGGGTGTAACCAACACCAGTCTTCTTGTTTCTTCACAAGGTGGATGGGAGTTTTACAACAGTGCCAAGGTGGCCAATCACCACATGGGTCGNTGGACACCTGCAACAGCTGCTACNGCAACNTATCCCAGGNTNACACAATCTTCATCAACTGCCAAGAACAATTTCCAGAACTCAACTTTCTGGGTAAGGGATGCCTCTTATATCAGGTTGAAGAATGTTGCCCTGAGTTATAATTTCTCAAAAACAATTGTTCAGCGTTTAGGGGTTGATGCATTGCGGTTGTCGCTTACTGCTGCCAATATTTACACATGGTCATCTTTCAAATGGTTTGATCCTGAAATCAGGACTTCTGCGGGCAATGTGTATCCTCAATTGCAGACATACAATTTCACCATNTATACAACCTTCTAANCACTATAATCAAAATGAAATACATGTTTAATTATAAAAAAGTGTTTATTGGCTTGATGGGTATCATCTTGCTTAATGCATCATGCACGAAAGATTTTCTGGCTCCAGATTTTTCNGTATCATCAGCTTTTACNCAGGATGCTGTTTTNAAAACCTGGGTTGAAGCGGAAAAAGTCCTTGGCGCAGCATATGGCTACCTCCAAAATTACAGTGGATTCAATATGCGTGTAGGATCAAACAGGTCCGGAACCTCATACCTTGCCGCTTATACAGATGAGGCAACCAACAGTTTTATATGGACGGGCAGTTGGAATGTAACCAATGGTACATTCAACCAGTACTATAATCCTGATGATGTTTGGAATGTTTCGTACCAGGGAATTCGCCGCTGCAACATGTACCTGGAAAACATAGACAAGGTTACTGATATTGATGCGGCAACCATTCTACGAACCAAAATGGAAGCCAGAGGCCTCCGTGCATTTTACTATTTTGAATTGTTCAAAAGATATGGCGGTGTTCCATTGGTTACCAATGTAATGAATACCACAGGGGTATTGTCTGGCAATACCGATGATTACAACCAGCCAAGAAAAACGGTGGATGAAACAGTACAGTTCATCAAAAATGAGTTGGATACGGTTACAAAATACCTGCCACCTCCCACGCCTGCAAGTGCTGCTTCTGTTGGACGGATGAACCGGGCCATCAGTGTTGCCCTGAAAGGAAGACTGATGCTCTATTACGCAAGTCCATTGCACAATCCTGCAAAGCTTACTGCCAGGTGGCAGGATGCAGCGATGGCCAACAAGCAGGCAATTGATACGGCAACCAAATACGGCGCAGCATTGTTCAACAACTACCAGACATTGTTTACTTCTGCTTCCAGAAGTGCTTCCGAGATCATTTGGTTTGTATTCCAAAACTGCGGTTGCTCATTGGATACCTATGAGGGTATGCCATCCCTTGCCTATGGAGGAACCAATCCAACACTGAACCATATTGACAAGTATGAAATGAGAACAACGGGGAAGGCCATCTATGATGCAGGCTCTGGTTACGACCCAGCCAATCCTTATCTGAACAGGGATCCCCGTTTGGGCCTCTCAGTCATTCAGGCTGGTGAGCTTTTCAGGGGTTTTAATTACGCACCATGGTGGGGGCCCGGTGGAGCTGACAGCAGGTCTACTTACAGCAAAAAAATATCGGATGGAAGCTGGACAGGCATGGTATTCAAAAAATTCATGGATCCAGGTGCTGCAGCCAACAGGAACTGGCCATTGATCAGGCTGGCAGAATTGTATCTCAACTATGCTGAAGCATTGACTGAAGGAAATCCAACAACACAGGCTGCAGCATTTGCCGCTGTGAATACAGTCAGGGCCAGGGCAGGAGTAGCCATGCCTGCCATTGCGATCACCATCAGCAAAGACTCTCTTGTGAAGCGCATCAGAAACGAGCGTGGTGTTGAACTGGCTTTTGAAGAGCACAGGAATTTCGATGCCCGCAGGTGGAAAACAGCAGCAAAAGATTTTGCTGGCAACATGTGGGGATTCAGGGTTTTGTATGATGATGCAACCAAGAAATATTCGTTTCCGCGGTATGCATTCCAGGTACGAAAGTACTTGCCCCACTGGGATCTCTATCCAATCCCACAAGCTGAGATTGACAAGAGCAAAGGAAAACTGGTTCAAAATCCTGGATACTAATCCATAAAAAAGCAATTGAAAATTTTATGAATACTAAATTCAAACTCTTTCTGCTGGTCATGCTGACATCAACTGTTGCAGCATTTTCGCAAAAAGAAAATAAGGGTACAATTGGAGGACTTGTTACGGACAAGTACGGTAAGCAATTGAAAACAGCGAACGTCAAGTCTAAGTTTCTGAACAAGGACATCACAACAAACAGGTTCGGAATATTCAGTCTTGATGGCATAACTAATGGCGATACGCTTGTTGTAACAGCTTTAGGGTATGAAGCGCAAGAGTATATTGTGAAAGACCGGAATAAAATACAGGTTAAGCTCTCTGTCGTAAATGAGTGGAACAAGAACATCAACATGATGTTTTATTCCAAAAAGAAATTGTTGATGACAGGATCTGTTGCAACCATTGGAGAGGAAGACCTTTTGAAAAATCCCTTTATCAACCTGAGAAATACGGTTGCAGGAAAGTTATCAGGATTGTTTGTCGCTCAAAGTGATGCAGAGCCTGGATTTGAAGATCCAACCTTGTTGATCAGGGGTACCTCTTCATTCAGTGATGCCGGCGGTATCAATACACTTGTAGATGGCTATGAAAGGAATTTTGCGGAGTTGGAGCCTGCTGAGATTGCCACACTCAATGTACTGAAAGATCCTATCTCCAATGCCCTGTATGGCAACCGGGGAGGAAGAAAAAGTATTTATGTGACAACCAAAAGAGGGGTTGCCAACCAAAACAATATTTCGGTATTGGTGCAAAATGGTTTCCAGTCGCCCATCTTCATGCCCAAGTCTTTGAGGGCATATGATTATGCCATGTTGCATATGGAAGCATCAGCCAATGATGGGGTTCCTCAATTGTACACACAGGCGCATCTTGATGGATACAAAAGCGGCAGCGATCCATACAAGTATCCTGATGTCGACTGGTATGGAGCAGTACTCAACAAGTCTGCCATGCAACAACGCATCAACCTTACCGCTTCGGGTGGTAGCAATACGGCCAGGTATTTCATCATGCTTGGAACAACCAACCAGGAAGGCCTTTTCAAGTATGGCAATTCCAATCCAAACTACAGGCTTGGCCAGAGCTATCACCGCTATAATTTCAGGTCCAACATTGATGTAGACATTGATAAGAATACGTTGGTTCAACTTGATGTGAATGTAAGGCTTGAGCGCCGTGTGCAGCCCCATACAGACTTCAGTACCACAACCCTCTGGAGAAATATCTCCGCCTACCCTCCAGGACTGTTTCCCATCAACAATCCTGATGGAAGCTATGGCGGCACCAATGCTTTTCAACGCAATCCGGTGGGNTATTTGAAAAGCACTGGCTACCAGCACCAGGATCACCGCTTCGCTGAGAGCAATGCCAGGGTGTTCAAGAAACTGGATTTTATTGCCAAGGGGCTTAGGGCAAACGCAGGATTTGCCTTCAATACCTTTGTTCGTCCAGCCCTGACCCAAAAAGCCGACTATGCTGTTTTTACCTACAATGGACCAAGCCTTCCGCTGACCAAATATGGTGCTGATTTGGTGTTACAGCCTGCTGTAACATTTTCNACCCTCAGNCACAGCTATGTGTTTGAAGGGGGAGTAGANTATGACAAGACCATTGCAAAAAATCATGTGCTCAACATCAGAACAAAGGCCTACATGGTCAGGCAGAAAGAGCCAGGAACTGATCTTCCTTTTTCAAGAAGAAATCTTTCTGCAGTAGTGTCTTATAATTACAAGGAAAAATACATCCTGGATGTAGCCACCTCCTACAGCGGTAGCGACAACTTTGCAGAAGGCAAGAAGAATGGCTTGTTTCCTTCTGCAGGCGCATCTTGGATTCTTTCAAAAGAAAAATTACTTGCCCGTGCCCAATGGATTGACCTGCTTAAAATCCGTGGGTCGTATGGCGAAATGGGCAGTGATTATTTCGCTGGCCTCAGGTTCCCTTATGAAAACGGAAAGGTTGTATCTGGTGGAACCCCGGCTTTTGGTGTAACGCCTACTACGGTTTCTGGACTCTCAGAAGGAACGCTGGGTAACCCAGACGCCTCCTGGATGATCTACAAGCAAACCAATATCGGCATTGATTTCTCTTTCTTCAAGGAAGTGCTTTCTGGTTCGGTAGATGTTTTCAATGAAGATGTAACTGGTACACCCGTCAAGCGTGTGGATATCAGCAGCATCATCGGTATTGCAGTGCCCTTCACCAATGCGGGCATCAGCAACAACCGAGGAGCAGACCTGGTATTGAAATTGCAAAAGCCTTACAGCAAAAACTGGAGCGCATACATCAAAACAATGGCAACCTTTACCAAGAACAAAATTGT
>JGI25925J51416_10000168_pt1 | contig 14588 bp, 9 predicted proteins | sample LauGreFaBDMM15DN_2_FD_51416 | JGI IMG/M metagenome (IMG submission 51416) | reverse complement strand
CGTGAGGCTTTGCAATTAGGACACAATTACATTGGAACTGAGCATATTCTTTTAGGATTAATTCGCGAAGGTGAAGGAGTAGCTGCTCAAGTATTAGTAAAACTTGGCGCAGATCTCTCCCGTGTTCGCCAACAGGTTATTCAATTACTCTCTGGTTACCAAGGTAAAGAGGCGGTTACATCTGGTGGACCTGCCGAAGGTCAGCCAGCAACATCTTTAGTCTTAGATCAATTTGGTCGCAACTTAACTCAAGCAGCACGCGAAGGAAAGTTAGATCCAGTAATTGGTCGTGAGAAAGAGATTGAGCGAGTTATGCAGGTTTTATCTCGTCGTACTAAAAATAACCCAGTATTAATTGGTGAGCCAGGAGTTGGTAAGACCGCAGTTGTTGAAGGTTTAGCCCAAGCAATTATCAAAGGTGATATTCCAGAGACACTTAAAGACAAGCAACTCTATTCATTAGATCTTGGCGCACTTGTTGCCGGCTCTAGATACCGTGGTGATTTTGAAGAGCGTTTAAAGAAGGTATTAAAAGAGATCAGAACTCGTGGCGATATTATTTTGTTTATTGATGAAATTCACACATTAGTAGGAGCAGGAGCGGCTGAAGGTGCAATTGATGCAGCTTCGATATTAAAGCCAATGCTTGCCCGCGGTGAGCTGCAGACTATTGGCGCTACAACCCTTGATGAGTACCGCAAACACTTAGAAAAAGATGCTGCCCTTGAACGTCGTTTTCAACCAATTCAAGTTGCAGAGCCAACAGTTGCACACACAATTGAGATTCTTAAGGGTCTTCGCGATCGTTATGAGAGCCACCATAAGGTTTCTATTTCAGATGGTGCGTTAGTTTCAGCTGCAACTCTTGCTGATCGTTATGTTTCAGACCGTCACCTACCAGATAAAGCAATTGATTTAATTGATGAGGCAGGATCTCGACTTCGGATCCGCCGAATGACTGTGCCACCTGAGATTCGTGAGTTTGATGAAAAGATTGCAAATGCTCGCAAAGAGAAAGAGTCTGCAATTGATGGCCAAGATTTTGAAAAGGCAGCCTCCCTTCGCGATAAAGAAAAGAATTTAATTACTGAAAAGGCAGAGCGTGAGAAGAATTGGAAAGCCGGTGATCTTGATGTAGTNGCTGAGGTTGATGAGGAGTTAATAGCAGAGGTCCTATCAACTGCAACTGGTATTCCAGTATTTAAATTAACTGAGGCAGAGACTGCACGTTTGCTTCGNATGGAAGATGAATTACACAAACGGGTAATTGGCCAAGACCAAGCGATTAAAGCTTTATCNCAAGCAATTNGNNGAACTCGGGCTGGGCTTAAAGATCCAAAACGTCCTGGTGGATCATTTATTTTTGCTGGACCCTCTGGTGTTGGTAAGACTGAGCTTTCAAGAACTCTTGCGCAATTCTTATTTGGAGATGCAGATGCATTGATCCAACTTGATATGTCTGAGTACTCTGAAAAACACACCGCCTCTCGCTTATTTGGTGCTCCTCCTGGTTATGTTGGTTATGACGAGGGTGGCCAGTTAACTGAGAAGGTGCGTCGTCGCCCATTCTCAGTGGTGCTATTTGATGAGATTGAAAAAGCTCATCCAGATATCTTTAACGCACTCCTTCAAGTACTAGAGGATGGTCGTCTAACAGATGCTCATGGCCGTGTAGTTGATTTTAAGAACACCATCATCATTATGACTACCAACTTAGGTACTCGCGATATATCTAAAGCACTATCACTTGGTTTTGCAAATGTTGCAGATGCTCAAGGTAGTTATGAACGGATGAAGGCAAAGGTAGGAGATGAGCTTAAGACTCACTTCCGGCCAGAGTTTTTAAACCGTATTGATGACATTGTGGTCTTCCATCAGTTAACTGAGGCTGAGATTGTTCAGATTGTTGACTTAATGATTGCTCACCTAGATGAGCGTCTGCGNGCNAAAGATATGGGAATTGAATTAACAACTGCTGCTAAAGCATTGCTTGCTAAACGCGGCTATGACCAAGCACTTGGCGCTCGCCCACTTCGCAGAACAATTCAACGCGAATTAGAAGATGTNNTATCTGAGAAGATGCTATTTGGTGATTTAAAAGCAGGAGAGATTATTTTGGTAGATGTTTCAGATGAGACAGCTGANGCAACNTTCACCTTTAAAGGAACTGCTAAAACTGCAATGCCTGATACTTTCGAAGATTTAACCGACCCAGCCTCTGCCTAATGTCCCTTAAGGGCAAAGTTGCTGTTGTCACTGGNGGCAATGGTGGTATTGGNTTGGGATTTGCTACCGGCCTTGCACAAGNTGGCGCTGATATTGCAATTTGGGCNCGTAATATAGAAAAAAGTGAAGCAGCTGTTAAGAAACTAAAATCACTTGGTATTAATGCAAAAGCCTTTAATGTTGATGTGGCAGATAAAAATCAGATTAATCAAGGGATGATTGATACCGAAAAAGAGTTTGGCGGCGTTGATATTTTAGTTGCTAATGCTGGTATAAATATTCGCAAAGCCCCAGAAAACTACCTACCCGATGAGGTTGATCGCATAATTAAAGTTAATCTAACTGGCGTTTTTGACTGCTGCCAAGCGGTCTATCCGTCAATGAAAAAACGAGGTGGTGGGAAAATAATCACCGTCGGCTCCCTTACTAGCGTATTTGGCTTTGGTATCGCACCAATTTATTCAGCAACTAAGGGCGCGGTTGTGCAGTTGACTATGAGTTTAGCTAACTCATGGGGGCGAGATAATATTCAAGTAAATAGCGTGCTACCTGGGTGGATTAAAACTGAATTAACTGAGCAAACTAGATCACTTCCAGATTTTGTAAATAAAGTACTTGATAGGACACCAGCTGGTAGATGGGGAGAGCCAATAGATTTTGCTGGTATTGCCAAGTTTTTAGGTAGTTCAGATAGTGATTTTATTACCGGTGTTGCAATACCAGTTGATGGTGGTTTTACCAGCACTTTATTTTTAGTAGATCCACCATCTAATTAATCTTCACCTTACTAATCGCATGTTCTAATCTTGCTGCCTCTAATATTTCAATGCCGGCAATCTTTAAATCACTTCCCATTGGCACAATTGCTCGCTTAAATCCAAGCCGAGCCGCCTCTTGCACCCGCTGCGCAGCGCCAGTTATCTTTCTGATCTCACCAGCTAATCCCACCTCACCAATCGCAACTAGATCTGCAGGNAGTGCTAATCCTTTAGCCGCAGATGCAACTGAGAGNGCAACTGCAAGATCAGCAGATGGTTCAGTAATTTTCATACCACCAACAGTTGCAACATATACATCTCTGCCNGATATTTTAATTCCAGCNCGAAGCTCTAATACCGCAAGTGTCATAGCNGTTCTTGAATTATCTAATCCACTAGTTACTCGACGAGAGTTTCCCCAATCACGGCCATCAGAGTTACCTACGCCAACTAAAGATTGAATCTCAGCAAGTAAAGCGCGGCGCCCCTCCAATGCCACAGTTACGCAGGTGCCAGGAACTGGATCGGTGTGGCGTGTGGTGAATAAACCAGTGGGATCTGGAAGCCCGATAATTCCAGAGTCATTTAAATCAAAACAACCAACCTCATCAGAGGCGCCAAATCTATTTTTAATAGTGCGAATCAATCTAAGTCGTGAATGACGCTCACCTTCAAAGTTAAGAACTACATCAACTAAATGTTCAAGTAGCCTAGGACCTGCAATTGAGCCATCCTTTGTTACATGTCCAACTAAAACTAAAGTTATAGCCCGCTCCTTTGCAATTCTAATTAGAGCTGCAGCAATTTCTCTAACCTGGGTAACGCCACCAGGTGAACCATCTACCGTTGTACTGGAGATTGTTTGAATTGAATCAATAACTAGCAAATCTGGTTTAACTGAATCAATATGAGCAATTACCGCACCCAGATCTGATTCAGCAGCAAGCCATAGATTTTTATCAATTGCGTTAAGCCGTTCTGCGCGAAGTCTTACCTGTGATGCTGATTCNTCACCACTTATATAAAGAGCAAGAATGCCTTGCTTAGCAGTCTCTGCCGCAACTGTTAGCAGCAGTGTTGATTTACCAACTCCNGGTTCACCAGCTAATAAAATTGCAGCTCCTGGTACTAGGCCTCCTCCTAAAACACGGTCTAATTCACCAACCCCACTAGTTCTTGCTTTTGCACTTGCTAAATCAACATCACCAATTGGTTTAGCAGCAGATGTAACAGCGCCAGCAACTAATGAGAGTTTTTTAGGAGCTGCAATCTCTTCAACACTTCCCCATGCTTGGCACTCACCACATCTNCCAACCCATTTANTTGCACTCCAACCACATTCAACGCAGCGGAAGGGATCTTTTGCAGGTGCTTTAGCCATGGCGATAATCTAACGGTTGCTACTGACTATCGACCCTCTTGCGCAGCCTTTGTTGCGGGGTGGATTACAAATAGTGGCAACTCACGTCGTTTTTGTTCCCTACGGGTTGCTGCTATCGCAGCCATTCGGCTATCACATAATTTAGCAAGCTCTTCATACCCACTTTTACCCATCATGGTAAGTAATTCCACCTTACTTGATTTGTAAACCGGAAGTTTTCCAGTGTGTGCCTCTGAGTTACTTGTGCAGTACCAATCAAAATCTGCGCCGCCCTCTCCCCAAGATGATCTTTCATACTCACCAATTACTACAACCGTTATAGAGCTATCACCAACCTCGCGAGTCTCCCATGATCTGCGCAGTGGTAACTGCCAGCAAATATCAGGTTTTGTTTCGACAACATGAACACCCTCTTTTTCTGCTAAATGGTGGAGGACGCAACCTGGACTTCCAGTAAAGCCAGGTGCTTTGTAATCAGTTCTATTTAGAAATATACAAGAATCTTTTATTTTTTTAGTTTTACGATCTTTATCTAATCCAATCTCACTGATTTGTAATTTACCACCAGATTTCTTAGGTCGAGCTTGATCATAAAATTGCCAAGTTGCTTTACTTAGTTTTTTAGCAGCCTTTAATGTTCGTGCCTCATCATCTTTACTGGTGTAGTAAGCACCATCAGAGCAACACCCAGCATCTGGTTTATCGGCATCAATTCCACAGCAACCATTGCCATAGATACATTGCCAATATGAGGTCAACCAGGTCATATCGCACTTGAAGATTTCCTCAGGACTTGCTGGGTTTATAAATTCAACCCAATCCCGCACAAAATTAGGAGATACCTCATTCTTCGATAACTTAATTTTTGGTCTTTTTGTCGTTGCCATAGCACGGCAGTTTAAGGGTTAAGTGTGGTTAATGACTAATTGGGTAGGCTTAAAGTATGAAATCAGAAGTGGCAAATAAGTGCATCGGCTTTATTGGTGCTGGTGTTATGGGCTCTGCGCTAATTAAGAGCCTGTTAGTTACTCAAGTTAAGGCAGAGCAGATATGTGTTAGCGAGAAGATCAGTGAGCGGGCAGATGAAATAGCTGCAATATATAAAGTTAATTTGCGGTCTATCGCTGAAATTGGCCAGAGTTGTGATGTGATCTTTTTGGCGGTTAAACCACAGGATTTAGGTAGCACGCTTGAGGAGTTAAGTAAAAATTTAAAGCCAGAGGCCTTACTAATTTCAATTGCCGCCGGGAAAACAATTAAGTTTATTGAAGATAAACTGGCTGAAAAAAATCCAGTAGTACGCGTGATTCCAAATACGCCAACTCAGATTGGTAAAGGAGTATCTGCAATTTCACCTGGCACTAGTGCATCTAGCGATGATTTAACTCTAACTAAAAATTTATTAGCTTCAACTGGATTAGTTATTGAAATACCCGAATCACAACAAGATGCAGTAGCTGCACTTAGTGGATCAGGCCCTGCTTACTTCTTTAATTTCATTGAGGCAATAGTTAAAGGTGCCACTGAACTTGGCCTACCACAAGAACTTGCAACTCAATTAGCAATTGGCACCATAGTAGGTTCGGCAGCAATGTTGCAGGAAAGTGGCTTAGATGCTGCAACTCTTAGAAAAAATGTGACAAGTCCAAATGGTACAACCGCTGCAGCTCTTAAAGTATTTTCTGACAGTAATTTAGAAAAAATTGTGACAGACGCGATGTCGGCGGCGAGAAAGCGTTCACAGGAGTTGGCTTGAAAAGAGTTTTTCTTGTAGTCATATTTATTTTTTCCTTATTACCAAGCTCTGCAAATGCTGTAGTAATGAAGAATCTAAAGCCAATTGTGGAGCTTGCCTATTTAAACTCAGATCAGGTAAGTGATCTAGCCTTAACTCCAGTAAGTATTGTTTTAGTTGGCACAACTGAATCTGCTAGCTCAGCATGGATAAATGGACCACTTGGTGGGTTAAGTGATGGATTTATTGCAGCATATACCGCGCAAGGTGCACCACTTTGGAACCTACGTCTTGGTGGGGCAGCAAATGAAATAGCATCCTCAGTTGCCATAGATATAGATGGCAGCATCTGGGTGGTAGGTGCAAGTACATCTTTGGTAACACCAACCACANCTAGCACGNCAACAAAAGTCTTAAATCCGGACAATGTGNCACTAGATCCAGCCCAACCAATTAACACACCACTTAATCGAATTAAAATATGGCAGATAAGTAGTACTGGCACCTTACTAAATACATTTGAATTCATAGCCGAAAGTGTTGTTAACCCTAAACAATTACTGATCACAGCCGAGGGTGTAGCAATTATTGGAGATTATTACGAAAAGAAAGAGGTTAAAGGATTTTATNTAAGTGTAAGTAAAACGGGTACATTCTTGCCAATGATTAAGTATGGAGTTAAATCAACACAGATTAATTCAGCAATTCTTAATAAAGATGGCAGTATTACCGCAGTCGGAGCAAGTGGTGATTTATTACTTAAAACTAAGCCAATTAGTAAAGTAGATGCTGTATCAATTAAGATTTCAGCAACAGGAGCATTACAACAAGTAGCAAGAGCAACATTAAAAAGTACTACCAGAAGCTGGAATTCAATTGATGCCGGATTATTGCAAGGCGGAAAAGTTTCATACTCAAATAAAACTGAGGCTGCGATTACAAAGTTTTCATCTCTTGGTAAGCCAACTTGGAACATGAGGTACTTAGCTAAATCAGTAGCGCTAGTTGCAACCGGCAAAAATTCTTGGGCAAGTTTTACCTCATCCGGCGTAATTAAAGGGGTACCAGCTTGGAAGCCAAAGAGTGCCACCCCAGTTGTTTTAGAATTAGGTAAGAAGGGTGAAGTGATCACTTCCTACTCACTCACCTCACCAGCGGTTGCAATTGCCGCAAATAATGAAATTGGAACGGTATTAATCACCGATTCAGGTGTAAGTTTTGGCTTAGTGTTGATTAACTAGTAATCTNTGCTCATTAGTTAATATTTCAAAGGAGCACAATGGGTTCAGTAATTAAAAAACGACGTAANCGAATGGCGAAGAAGAAGCATAAAAAACTTCTTAAAAAGACCAGAATTCAGCGCCGTAACGCCAAGTAGTACCTACTTGTTTTAAGGTTTTAAAAGCGTTAATTTTCCAGATATACCAGCAAGGGCGTATCTAACTTTATTTATAGTGATCCAATTACTTTGTCCCTCATTTTGGATACTTCCACTTGAAATTAAAGAAATCTTCTTATCGGCCTTATCAACTGAGCATAATCGAAGTTGGCAACTAAAGAGAATTGATTTCTCATCTATCGATACCGGTGAATTAGGTTTTCCATAATTTGCACTACTCACATCAGTGAACACTGTATCGGTAAGATTTTTATATCGCAGCTGATTTGGATTTGGAAATGAGATACCACTTGCGGTGAACCAACTAAAGTTTATGCCACGCTTACTATTAAATATTCCAACATCATAACCAGCAACCGCTACACCCTCAGCTGGTACATCTAATGTTTTATATACCCAATCCTCAACAAGTGCACTACCCCTACTGGCATAACGAATATCACCTCTAGTTACATTTCGATCAAGATCAAAGCCTCTAACTGAGTCATAAATTAAGTGAATCTTTTTTCCAACTGTGGTTGCTTTTAAATGAAAACCAACATCTCCAGTAGTGCGCTCCTCTGAGTCTTTATCTCCATCTACAATTTCATATCGCCATTCATTTTTATCTTTAACCGCTCCTAGTAAAATTCCCTGTGATTCATCACGGTAGAAAACCTGCACGCCATCAGTAGTTACTGCGCATGCATTAGATACAGATACATCTGAGCCACCTCGTACACGCGGGAACTCTTTGTAATCTTGAATAGCACCGCCATCACCATCAACAACCTCATAGAGCCAGTACTTACCGTTATAAACCGCGTATCGAAGATCTTTATCTACAAGATCTGCATAAAAAAGATGTAAATAATTTGTTTTACCAACAATTGAGGTGCACATAGATACATAACCTGAGACATTATTATTTGTCCGACCAATGCTCAATTGGTTTCCGTCAACTGTAGTAGTGCTCCACTTACTACCGCTATAAGTAGCAAGCTTTAAATCACCATTTTTACTATCACTGTAAGCAATTACCGGTTTGCCAGCATAAACTCCGCTAGCAAGGTATTTACTATCAGCATTTTTATCAATTATTGAACTTTTCCACACCGCCTGCGGGATAACCGTATTAGATATTGCNGTATTAGATGTACCTAAGGTATTTGTTGCAGAAACTGAAAAGGTGTACTTACTTCCATTTACTAACCCAGTAAATATTGCTGGGCTTTCAGTAACGATAACAGATTCCGCTGTTTGAATATTTTTTACCTCATACTTTGAAATTTGAGCAGACCTAAAATTAGTAGGAGGATCAAATTCAACAATCGCGCTCTTATCACTTATTAATGCCTTAACATTTTGAGGTGGCAGTGGAGAGCCGAAGGCAACACCGATAGGTGGCTTCTGTCGCATATCTTCGATCATTGCTAGCAGAAGTGATCCAGGCAAATGAAAGACTTCACCAGAATCTAAGTTTGGTGTCATAACCGCGTTATCACCTGATTGCGAAAATGTTTTTTCATCTAAATGACTTATTGAAGAACCTACCTCATAAATTGCTGGTGAATATAAAAGTGGCTTAACTCCCTTATTTGCCTTAACTGTATTTTCACCAGACCAAAATAATGTTGAGGTAAGTGCCTTACCAGTCTCCAATGCTGGAGATGGCATATCTGCTAACCGCCTACCATCAGGTAGTTGTACATAAGCATCAAATATGGTGGGTTGATCAATTCTGCCAAAGCCAGAAAAACTATCGTAATAATTTCCAGAGATAAAACCTAAGCCATGNCCCATTTCATGCAAGATTACTGATTCTAAATCATATGATTTTGGCGGGCACTTACCATCTATTCCGTAATACCAAGGAGCATCAGAGGTAATTGTTATTTCCATTTCTGGTTTTGTTGTGTCTAAATCTTTACCCGATAATGCGTTAGCAAGCGCGGCTGAGTAGTAAAGAGTTTTATCTGGAGCGTTGGGAAAATTTGCATAGTTACTTTTTGCACTAGCAGCAGCTAAGATCCCGTAATTTGCAGCCCTACCCCAAGTAATATTTATATTTACTGGAACTGTAGATGAAAAGTTCTCAGACCAAACATCAACCGCTGCTTGGATGGGGACTCTGGCAAAATCTGGTACAGAATTAAAGTTAATAATGAAATTGCTTTTTTTCTCAAGATTTGCTGAAGGCGCTCTAGGAGTAGATTGAACTGAAACTGTTTTTTCACTTGCGTAGATATATCCCCAGTTAGCTGGCGCCACCTTTATTCCTAAAGCATTAGATGGTGCAGTTGAGAATGGGGTAACTAGAAAGGCAGATAGTAGCCCGATCGAAAGTAATATTGATTTAAAGCGCACGGGCTAAAGGCTAACAGTCTGAGATGATAGGTCAGTGCCAGTTATGAAGCTATCAGCAACAATTCAGCAAAATAACATAACCCTTGGGTCAGGCAAACCTATGGCCTATATATTCGGCGGCCATTAATGAAAGAGGTAATGGTTTACTCACGTGTCGGCTGTCACTTATGCGAGATTGCGATAGACCAAATTAACTCTGTAAAAGATGAGCTGGGTTTTAATCTAGAGATTAAATTTATTGGTGATGATGCCGTCTTAGAGCAAGAGTATGGCGAGCAGGTACCGGTTATTTTAATAAATAATAAAATCCATGATTATTGGCGGGTAGATTTAGCAAGATTTACAAAAGCAATAAAAGCTTAGATTTTATTTATAACCTCATCCGCATCAATAATGCGATAGGCGTAACCTTGTTCAGCTAAAAACCGTTGACGATTTTGGGCAAAATCTTGATCAATAGTGTCACGGGCGACTAATGAATAAAAACGTGCGCCACGACCATCTGCCTTNGGGCGAAGAATTCGGCCAAGCCGTTGTGCTTCCTCTTGNCGAGAGCCAAAGGTGCCTGAAACCTGAATTGCAATAGTCGCCTCCGGTAAGTCGATAGAAAAGTTAGCAACCTTTGAAACTACTAAACACTTAATCTCACCGCTACGAAATAGCGCGTATAACCGCTCACGTTCTTTAATTGGTGTGTCACCTTTAATTACCGGTACNCCCAACGCCTCTGACAATTGATCTAATTGATCAATATATTGNCCAATTACTAAAACTTGATCATTTGCATGTTGTTTAGCNAATGCAATTGCAACTGTTTTTTTACTTTGNGAGGTGGAGCAAAATCGGTATCGATNTTCTTGTTCAGCAGTTGCATAATTAAGGCGCTCTTCATCGGTTAAGGTAATTCTTACTTCAACGCAATCAGCTGGTGCGATATAACCTTGTGCTTCAATCTCTTTCCACGGCACATCAAATCTCTTTGGCCCAATTAAGGAGAAGACCTCACCCTCCATGCCATCTTCACGCACTAAAGTTGCAGTCAGTCCTAATCTGCGGCGAGATTGGATATCTGCAGTAAATCTAAAGATTGGCGCAGGTAATAGGTGCACCTCATCATAAATAATTAATCCCCAATCGATTGCATCAAATAAGTCAAGGTGGGCGTAGAGACCATTTTTTCGGGTCGTCATAACTTGATAGGTTGCAATAGTTACTGGTCGAATCTCTTTCTTAGCACCACTGTACTCACCAATGTCATCCTCATTTAAATCAGTTCGCCGCAATAATTCATCTCGCCACTGACGAGCAGCCACAGTATTAGTTACTAAAATTAATGTGGTTGCTTTGGCATGAGCCATAGCTGCTGCGCCCACAATTGTTTTGCCAGCACCGCAAGGCAATACAACAACACCAGAGCCACCATGCCAGAAACCCTCAGCTGCTAACTCTTGATACTTACGAATCTTCCAACCATCTTGCTTTAATGCAATTTCATGATGCTCGCCATCAACATAACCTGCAAAATCCTCAGCTGGCCAGCCTAATTTAAGTAGTGCTTGTTTTAAGAAGCCGCGTTGGCCTGGGTGAACCACAATTGTTTCAGGATCTAATTGCAGTCCAAGCATTGGTGCAACCTTCTTGCCGCGAGTTACCTCTTTTAAAACTGCAGCATCATTTGATACCAAAATTAAACCGTGTACTGGATGAGCCTCTAGTCGCAATCTGCCGTAACGAGACATGGTCTCTGCGATATCAACTAATAAAGAGTGCGGAACTGCATATCTTGAGTACTTAAGTAATACATCAACTACCTGCTCAGCATCATGGCCCGCTGCCCTTGCATTCCAAAGCCCAAGCGGAGTTAAGCGGTAGGTATGAATATGCTCTGGTGATTTTTCTAATTCCGCAAAGGCAGCAATCGCCCTACGGCATTCATCAGAGAGAATATGGTCAATATCTAATAAAAGNGTCTTATCACTTTGAACAATTAGTGGACCATCACTCATTTAAGCAACTCNTTAATAAAAGCATTAATTAATTTAATCCTTGGCTCAACNGTTGATATTTTTATTGATTCAGTTGGCGCATGGGCGCCAATTCCTACTGCACCTAATCCATCCAAAACCCTAGCCCCAGCTGCTGCTGCAAGATTTCCATCACTTGCACCACCTACGCTGGCATGGCCTACCGGAGCAACTCCTAAATCTTTAGCTACCTTTTCGAATTTTTCATAAAGCTCTTTTGTACTTGAAAGTTCTAGAGGTGGTCGATTAATTCCGCCACTTACCGAGACGGTTGCCACAGCACTACTTAATCCTCTAATTGACTTATCGATTCTATTAAGTTCAGCAGTAGTAAAAGATCTAACATCAATATCTAATTTAGCTAAGGCTGGTACGGTATTAGTAGTAGTTCCTGATTGCATAACTGTTGGTACTGCAGTTGTGCCAAACTTTGGATCTTCAAGTGAGGAAATCTGCATCACTAATTTAGCAAGTTCAGTTGTGGCATTAATTCCTTTTTCTGGTTCAAGGCCAGCATGTGATGCCCTACCGGTAACACTTACTTGGTACATCGCTGTTCCCTTACGACCAGTCTTAGCTTTACCATCTAAAGATGCCTCAAAAACTAATACCGCATCAGATCCCTTTGCTAATCGAACAATTAAATCTTTGGAGGTAGCGCTACCAGTTTCTTCATCAGTTGTAGCGATCAGCGCTACTTTTTCCTGTGCATTATTAATTTCCGCAAGAGCGTATAAAGCTTGGATAAAGCCGGCCTTCATATCAAATACGCCAGGTCCTGTTGCATTATCGCCACTGACCTGCCAAGTTGGTTTAAAAGATCCTTTTGGCCAAACAGTATCTAAATGACAAAGTAGAACAATCTTCGGAGTTTTAGATCCCCACCAAAATACTGGCCGNCCATTTTCATTAATATTTTGCGCCGCAGTTTTTAATACTTTACNGGCAATTTCAACCGCTAGATCTATAACTTGGTTACATGCTGNTAAATCCTCAGTGGGGGACTCACATTCAACTANGCGTTGGATATCAAATATTGCACTCACAGGTCTAAGTCTGCCTTATTTTCAGAAATGGTGAGTGATGGTGCTACGCCATTGATCCTAGGGATGCGAAATTGCACTTGTTCNCCGGTGGTCTCATCGCGGGCGGTTAAGGTGCCCAGCGAAATAGAGATTGGCTCGATAATTCGATTGGATACCCCACCATTATTATCAGCATAACTAATTATTAGAGTCCGCTTTTGGGAAATATATTGATTGATTAAAGCTAAAGTTTCATTTGAAGATGTACCTGAAACTATTGGCTCAACCTTACGACTGCGCTCACCAGCTCTTATTGCTTTAACCGCGGATAAAATAACACCTTCCTTAGGAGAGGTAAGTTCAGANATTATTCTTGGTGGCTTTGGNCTTGATTTTGCACGGCGTAGATTTGGTTGNGAAAGTAATACACCGCTGGCATTTTCAGCCGCCGGTAAGTATCCAAACTCTCTTAACTCATTAATAACTTCNGTAAGNTCAAGATCTGNAACTAAAACTTGGGTAGCAATCTTTCGCAGTCGCAGGTGCTCACAATTCTTATCATGCAGGATCTGTTGCACCAATCCTTCATCCTCNCATCTNATGTAGGTATGAGCGCTACCAACTCTTAACCTGCCATGTCGCTTTGCAACATCAGTAATTAAATAATCAAGAGGCTGTGGCATCGGAGTTTTAGATGTCTTAATTAAAAATGTCCTAATTTGATCACCAGTCTTACCATGATCTAAGCCTCGCCTGATTGACGCTTCACTAAAACGGTAAACTGTTGCACCACCCCTACTTTCAATATCTGCAATTGTTCCCATTTCAGCAGATAACTCTGCAGTTAGCGGACCAGGAGCAACAGCAGAGTTATCTGCTTGAATTAAAATATGATCAACTGGTTTTGGCAGAGAAGCCTCAACTCCAAGCACCGCCTCTTCAGTGAGAAGGTTGCTACCAAAGGTAGATAAGCCGCCTTGACCAGTAATGCCAAGCCACTCTGCCTCACGCAGATTCCACTCTACAAAATCATCATTTGCCCGCTGCGGGTTCCACCATTTAACTATTTTCTGCAAAGATGCTAACTGTGGCGCTGTATTTAAATTTTCTAACAATACTTTTAATGTAGTACGACGGATTAGTGAAGCACCAGCACGATCTAACTCAGGGCCTAGGGGTGCAATATTTTTATCAATTACCTTGCCAATTAAGCCGCTAACTCTTGAGGTATCTAGCCATAACACAACAAGTGAGTACCAACGCTCCTCTGCTGATTTAGTTAGCCAAATATCAAAAGCTGAGGTNGGCAGAATTTGATCATCTGGATCAATAACAACTAAACCGCCCANNTAGCAAAGCTCTGCCACAAAACCAGCACAAACTTCATCAANTCCTAGATGCTCAGCAATTCGCTTTAAGTCNCGCACTCCAATACCACCATTTCTTAGCGCAGTTGGGGGTTCATCAGAGAGGTTATGCAGTAACTCTTCACACCATCTTAAAATTGTGGAGATATTAGCAATTGCAGCTAAATCAATCTGTTTTTGTTCAATTTTTTTACCATCTAAATCACCAGCCTTAGTGATTAATTCTTTATGTATTTTACCGCCACGTAATTTGATACCAAACTCACGAGGTAAGGCTACGGTGTGAGAATCAAGTGCTACTAAAATATTATTTTCAAGCAGCCAACC